>ERZ791659.286-NODE-286-length-38514-cov-4.77808_pt1 | contig 38514 bp, 38 predicted proteins | sample MGYA00510053_ERZ791659 | MGnify/ENA primary metagenome ERZ791659 (study PRJEB30046, sample SAMN00715192) | human gut metagenome | study: EMG produced TPA metagenomics assembly of the A metagenome-wide association study of gut microbiota in type 2... | reverse complement strand
TAACCTATATATTATTATAACTTAATTATTAAATATTTTGTAGAGTAAACTTTAAAAGAAAGGAGAAAAACAATGGATTCAAACAACAACTCAACATATTCTACAACTCAAAAAAAGTTAGTGGTAGCAGAAAAGCCAAGTGTGGCAAAGTCAATCGCCAAGGTGCTTGGTGCAGATGAAAGAAAAGACGGATACATGGAGGGAAACGGTTTTATCGTTTCATGGTGCGTAGGGCATCTGGTTGAGTTGGCACAGCCGGATGGCTATTCTGATGCATGGAAAAAGTGGACTTACGACAGCCTGCCTATGATACCGGAGCATTGGCAGCATGAGGTCAAGAAAGACACGGTTGCACAGTTCAGGGTATTAAAGGAACTGATGCATGATACAAGAGTAGACAGCGTGGTATGTGCCACAGATGCAGGTCGAGAAGGAGAGCTTATCTTTCGTCTGGTGTATGAACAGGCGGGATGCAGCAAACCGATGAAACGCTTATGGATTTCTTCCATGGAAGAGAGTGCCATAAGGGAAGGATTTGAGAATTTAAAGCCGGGAAGTGACTACGATTACTTATACCATTCCGCACTTTGCAGGCAGGAAGCGGACTGGCTTGTGGGTATCAACGGTACAAGGCTTTTTACCGTTTTATATGGCGGCAAGGTGTTAAAGGTGGGCAGGGTACAGACACCTACCCTTGCAATGCTTGTAGAACGTGAAGCAAAGATTATGAATTTCAAGAAAGAGCAGTATTTTATGGCTCACATCCTCTGTGGCGGCGTGGATGCGGTCACAGAGAGGATTGACAGTAAAACGGAAGCGGAAAATGTTGCAGGAGCTTGTCTGAACGGACAGGCTCTTGTTACGTCTGTGGCAAAGGAAGAAAAGACGGTAGCACCGCCGAAGCTCTATGACCTTACCACACTCCAAAGGGATGCCAACCGCTTATTTGGTTTTACAGCAAAGCAGACTTTGGAGTATATCCAGAGCCTTTATGAAAAGAAGCTGTGTACCTATCCGAGAACGAACAGCCAGTATTTGTCTGATGATATGGAGCAGACAGCCGGAAATGTGATTGAAGCAATTTTCAGTTCCATTCTGTTTGAGGAAAATAGGATGTTCAATCCGGATATTAGGAGTGTGTTAAACAGCAAAAAGGTCACAGATCACCATGCTATTATCCCCACAATGGAGATTGCAAAAGCTGACCTTGTAGCCCTGCCGGAAACGGAGCGAAAGATTTTATCCCTTGTGGCCAACAGGCTGCTGTGTGCTACAGGGGAGAAACATCTTTATGAAACGGTAAAGGCAGAGCTTTCCTGCGGTGGTTACACCTTTGCCACTTCCGGCAAGTCGGTCCTAAAAAACGGATGGAAAGATTTTGAAGATGCCTTTAAGCGTTCTTTTAAGACAACGGAAGATAAAGATCAGGAGGATAAGAAACTGCCGGAGCTTTCCGAGGGGCAGACCTTTGACGGGGTGCAGACGAAGATTAGCGAGCATTACACCACACCGCCGAAGCACTTTACGGAAGATTCCCTTCTGTCTGCAATGGAGCGAGCCGGAAACGAGGACATGAGTGACGATGTGGAGCGTAAGGGACTTGGTACACCTGCCACCAGAGCAGACATTATAGAGAAGTTAGTCAAGGACGGTTTCGTGAAACGTGAGAAAAAGCAGATGATCCCCACAGAGGACGGAATGAAGCTGATTACGGTGCTTCCGGATGTGGTGAAGTCTCCGAAACTTACTGCTGATTGGGAAAATGCCCTTACCCTTGTAGCAAAGGGAGAGTATTCCATGCAGGAGTTTATGGATGGAATTGCGGATATGGTAAAGAACCTTGTACAGACCTATCACAGCATTAGTGACGAGCAGAAATCTATGTTTGGAGGAAATCAGAGCGCACAGGAACCCCTTGGGAAATGCCCGAAATGTGGCGGTGATGTGGTAAAGGGAAAATATGGAGCTTACTGCAAAAATAAGTGTGGTATGAATGTTGGCAAGGCAATGGGGACTGTACTTTCCAATACGCAGATTAAGAGTATGCTGGAGGGGAAAAAGACTTTTGTCAAAGGATTAAAGGGAAAGAAAGGCGCTTACGATGCTTACCTGATTCCGGAAGGAATTGAGGATTATTCCTATAGCAAGGATGGCAAGGAAATCAAAGGCTCACAGTATAAGGTCAAGCTGGAGTTCTCAAAAAAGAAATAATAAAACTGTAACAGGGCGTATGAAATATGCGTGTTTCATATACTACCGACAGAAATTGTTAATAAGAAAGAATGTATAAGAGCCGAAATAGATAAAATAGAAATAGAAAATGAAAATATCTTAAAAGACTCTAATGGAAAAGCACTTGGAGATATAGACGTTCTAGCAATCAACATTGATAAAAAGGAAATATTGCTATTTGAATTAAAGTATTATAAACCTGCAATAAGTATTCATGATCTTTTTGTAAGGGATAAAAGTCTTATAGTGGATAAAAGGGTGTTGGAACATATCCAAGCTAGAGAAAAAGCTATATCAAGTCATAAGAGGGGTGTAGTAAAATATATTCTTGGAAAGTGTGATGGAGATTATAGAGTAAGATCTTTTTTATTGACGGCAAGAACAAATTATTACGGATTAATAGAAAATGAAGTTGAATATATAACATGGGCAGAATTAGTAAAGAAGGTTGAACAAAATAGACTGTAATTGAAAGAGTCCAAATGGAGAATTGATGATAATTGGATTTATTATGTTGGGATAAGATTAATTTGTAAAGAGAGTAAAGAATGCATTTAAGAGAAATCTTAGGTGCTTTTTTATATTGATTAGGAAATTAGAGATTGGAAAGGAGTATAAAAATTGAATAAAAGTAACCGTCATTGGTGGCAATGGATTATGAATGAACCATAGCCACTTTTTTCATTTTGAAGATATATCAAAAATTACGGAGGTATAAAATGGCAGGAAAATATTATTATATATCTGCACTGGCAGAAATGACAGCAGGAGATATTGTTAAAAACGAAAATGAATGGACCAGATTTCTGACCACGGCTGCAAGACTGTATAAATATCCCTTTAACGAGCAGATGTTAATATATGCCCAAAGACCGGATGCAACAGCCTGTGCTTCGCTTGAAACGTGGAATGAAAAGATGAATTGCTGGGTCAACCGTGGAGCGAAAGGAATTGCCCTGATTGATACGGACAGCGAACGTCCGAGATTAAAATATGTCTTTGATGTATCAGATGTGCATAAGGCAAGGAGAATCGGGCGTGACCCATATCTGTGGGAGCTTAGGGAGGAACATAAAGCTCCCGTGCTTGCACAGCTTGAAAAAACTTATGGTGCAACCGATGTAAATATGCCTTTTGAAGAGAGGGTTATGGAGATAGCTGACAGGATTGTACAGGATTATTATGAGGAACTTTTACCGGAGCTGAACTATGTGAAAGAGGGAAGTTTCCTTGATGATCTGGATGAACTGAATCTTGGAATCCGATGGAGGGAAACGCTGGCTTCCAGTATTTCCTTTACCCTGCTATCCCGATGCGGTGCCGATATGGATTTGTGGAAAGATGACATGAATTTTGAATATATCCACGAATTTAATAATACAAAGTCATTAGCTGTCATTGGAAATGCAACTACGGAGATGTGTAAGCCCCTGCTTATGGAAATTGGACGGACAATAGGGGCATACGAACGCCAGATTGCAAGGCAGAATGCCTCAAATAAGGCAAGAGAAAAAGCGGCTGGGGAGCATATTGGAAGCCATGAAGAAAATGTTGAAAAAGGACTTGCAAATGCACCAGAAGCAGACTATAATGCTTTAAAACGTGAAAGTGAAACGACAATAGAAAAACCAAAGGAAACTGAAAATCATACAGAAATGGAGGGCATTGCCAATGAAACTGACATACGAAAAGAACGGGGATTATCTGATTCCGAACCTGACAGCGAACGAGGAGCCGGAACAGGCACTGACCAAGTACGGACTGATGAGGAAGAACTTTCTGAAGGAGCACAGGAGAGGGATTTATCAGGGAATGATTCTGACAGGGGAGCTGAAAGCACATTGTCTGCAGGTACAGGAGCAGTCAGAGCAGAGAATGGAACTTCTGACCGGACAGATGGCGAAGTCGGAAGGAGTGAACGAGGAACTGAAAGCAGCCGATCAGATGGGCTGGGTAGCGAAGATGAACAACATCAGACACTCAGCGGAGGAAATCGTGCTGACAGAACTGATTTACATTTAAGCAGTGAGGAACAATTTCATAGCGCCATGCAGGAGCCGGATAGTGACAACAATTCATTATCCGGTTCCTTTTCGGATAAAACCGAAGATTTCACAGAGCTTCAAAAGGGAATCTTATGTTTTGATAATCACCTTATCCATAAAAGACCGGAGATTGCGGGATATTTCCAGTCAGAGCAGGATGCGGTTTTACAGACGGAGTATCTGAAAAATTCTTTCCGTATGGAGGAATTTACAGAGCTGTATATTGGGGATGTAAGAGCCGGGTATCGAGCTGACGAGGATGGGCTTACCATGTGGAAAGGCAATTATCTGACCCGTGAAGCAGAGAGCAGGTTGTCATGGGAAGATGCAAGATACTGGGTCAATTCTTATATCGAGGATGGTGTCTATTTACTTCCGGGGGAAGTGGCAGAGCAGATTGATACAGACGGTATGTTTAAACAGCTTGACCTTTTTACCATGTTTTCGGAGCAGGTCGGCAACATTGCCATGAAGCAGGCAGAAGAAAAAAGTGTTATTCCGGCAGGTTTTGTACTGCCGGAGAAACAGATTGATGATATTTTAAGAAGCGGCGGGGGCAGGGATGACAGCCGCAAACGTATTTATGCCAAGTACCAGCAGAGAAAGACACCGGAAGAAATGATAGCCTTTCTGAAAAAAGAGTATGGAACCACCGGAAAAGGCTTTGAGTTTGACGGAAAGCAGATAGCCGTATGGTTTGATGAAGGTGGCATGCGTGTTGGATATGGTACATCAGCAACGGAGCAACCCATACTTACGATGGAATGGAAAGATATTGAGCAGAATATCCGAAGGCAGGTAGAGAATGGCACATATATGGGTGCAAATGAAGCTTATCTCGTGGATGAGGTAGAGCGTGGCAGGATTGCAAACCATTTATTTTTCTTTTTCCGTGATGGTATGGGAGAAATGCCGGAAGAATTGGAATTAAAGGCGGGTAATTACCCGGATGCCCATGCAAGACTGGTGGAACTTCTTTCTACACCGGAAGAGGTGGAGAGGATAGCTGCCCACATGGATCATGCTCTGCATCAGTTGGAAATCGGAGAAAAAAGCCTGCGTTTCTGTTCTGTTATGCCAAAAGAGGAGCTTCGTGCCGAACTCGACAACCTTCTGGTAGACAGGCTGACATTTCCAGCTGCTGAGCATGTGGAAATTAAACACGAGGATTTTATCACGCAGGATGAGATTGACTACAGGCTTGGCAGGGGAAGTGGTTTTTCAAATGGGTCTTTCCGTATTTATGATTATTTTAAGGAAGGGCATGACAGCAAAGAAGCAGCTAATTTCTTAAAGAATGAATATGGAACAGGCGGTAGTAGCCATGCACTTGCCGGAGCTGACCACAGCTATGAGGATCATGATGCAAAAGGAATAAAGCTGAAAAAGGGAAATATCGGAAAACCATACGCAGAAGTGCTGTTGTCTTGGAATGTTGTGGAAAAGCGTATTCGTAAGCTCATTGAAGAAGATAAGTATTTATCTCCGGAAGGAAAAGAAGCCTACGCACAGTACAGAGTGGAGCAGGAGCAGAAGGCTTTGGAGCAGGCACAGGCAAAGATGGAGCATGAAACCAAAGTAGCCTGCAAGAATGCCATTGAAAAAGCAATTGCTGAAAAGTTTGACGGGTATCGTCTGCCAAAGGATACAGCGGAAGCTGTCATTCAGGAATATGGCTTTGAACGGGTAAGCTATGTGCTTGCCAATTCTGTCATGCACAAAAGACAGGACGGACGGTTTTCTCCGGAGAATAAGGAGTGGGCAAAAGCCATTGAGCCTTATGCCATGGTGAAAAATGCGGATATGGTTGTGGACTCCCACCCTGCCGTATTAAATGGATTTATCAACCAGACAAGACGGTATATTGAGCAGGAGAAAGAGCTTGCAGCACAGGCGGCTGAGAAAATCACGATTGATGGACAGGAGTGCATCAAAGTCGATGAATGGGAGACTGAGGAAGAAACCTATGTGCTTGGAAATTCCGTAACAGATAATCAATTTTTTTATGCAGAGGTAAATGGTGTTGCCTTTGAGTACGATTATCAGCCACAGCGGGGAGAAGTCGAGGAAGATTATCTCAACGAGGTGACGGAAAGGGATATAGACCGTCACGAAACAGAGGTGTTTACACAGATTGAAGGAAGTGAAGATTATCCTGAAGGTGTTGAGGAACCACCATTAACGGCAGAGGATGTGCAAAATCAGGAAACTTCTAGACAGGATGTCCAAAAGCCGGAGGAAGTGTCAGATACACCATTAGAGCTGGATATCGAAGTTCCTGTAAAGCAGGTAGAACCGCAGATTGATAAGACCGGAGCTGTCAATTTCCGTATCACGGATGATGCTTTAGGAATTGGTACTGCAAAGGAAAAATTCCGCAGAAATGTGGAAACTATACGTACACTGGAGAAAATAGAAAGCGAGAACCGTATCGCAACATCGGAGGAACAGGAGATTTTATCTCAGTATGTTGGCTGGGGCGGGCTTGCGGATGCCTTTGATGAAAGCAAGAGTGCCTGGGCGAATGAATATCAGGAGTTAAAGGGACTTTTATCGGAAGAGGAGTATGCTTCGGCAAGGGAGAGTACCTTGAATGCCCATTATACAAGTCCTGCCATAATCCGCAGTATCTATGATGCCTTGGATAAAATGGGATTTGAAAAAGGAAATGTGCTGGAGCCGGCAATGGGTATCGGAAATTTCTTCGGAATGCTACCGGAGAAGATGCAGGAGAGCAGACTATACGGTGTGGAGCTTGACGGCATTACGGGGAGGATTGCAAAACAGCTATATCCGAATGCTGACATTAAAATCACAGGCTTTGAGAAAACGGATTATCCCAATGATTTCTTTGATGTAGCAATCGGAAATGTGCCATTCGGACAGTATAAGGTGACGGATAAGCAGTATGACAAGCAGAATTTTTTAATCCATGACTATTTCTTTGCAAAGACTTTAGATAAGGTTCGCCCCGGCGGTGTGGTTGCTTTTGTTACCAGTAAGGGAACAATGGATAAGAAAAGTCCGGAGGTCAGAAAATACCTTGCCCAGAGAGCAGAGCTTTTGGGTGCGGTCAGACTGCCCAACACGGCATTTAAGGAAAATGCCGGAACAGAGGTCACTTCTGATATTTTGTTCTTAAAGAAGCGTGACCGTGTAATGGATTTGGAGCCGGACTGGGTGCATCTCTCAGAGGATGAGAACGGCATTGCCATGAACAGTTATTTTGCCCAACATCCGGAGATGATCGTGGGAAAAATGGAAATGGTCAGCGGACCGTATGGTATGGAAAGTACCTGTATGCCAGATACCACAAGACCATTTGCACAGCAGCTACAGGAAGCGGTCAGCCATATTGACGGAGAGATAGAAGCGGTGGAGCTGGATGAACTGGCAGATGAGCTTGCGGATGCCACCATTCCGGCGGACCCGGATGTTAAGAATTACAGCTATACTCTTGTGGACGACAAGGTGTATTGCCGTGAAAATTCCATTATGAAGCCTGTGGATATGTCAGCTTCCATGCAGGAACGTATCAAGGGCATGGTGGGTATCAGAAACTGTACGCAGGAGCTTATCAATCTGCAATTAGAGGAATATCCGGATACAGTAATCAGGGAAAAGCAGGCGGAGTTAAACAGTTTATATGATGCTTTTTCCAAGAAACACGGTCTAATTAACTCGCAGACGAACAAAAGAGCATTTAATCAGGACAGCAGCTATTGTTTGTTATGTTCTCTTGAAAAATTGGACGATGAAGGCAATTTCAAAGGCAAAGCGAATATGTTCACGAAGCGTACCATTAAAAAGGCAGAGGTTGTCACAAGTGTGGATACGGCAAGTGAAGCACTGGCAGTGTCCTTATCGGAAAAAGCAAGAGTTGACCTCGATTATATGACAGAGCTGACCGGAAAAGATGTGGATACGGTCAAGGAGGAGCTGACAGGAATTATATTCCAGAATCCATTGACGGATCAATGGGAAACAGCAGACGAGTATTTAAGCGGAAATGTCCGTGACAAGCTGAAAACAGCAAAGGTCTATGCAGAAAGCCACCCAGAATATGCCGTGAATGTGCAGGCACTCACACAGGTACAGCCGAAGGAGCTGGATGCCAGCGAAATTGAGGTGCGTATCGGCGCCACATGGATTGACCCGAAGTATATCGAGGATTTTATGAGGGAAACCTTTGAAACGCCGCAGCACTTGTTAGACAGAAATGTCGTGGGAGTTCAGTATTCCGATGTGACAGGACAGTGGAACATAAAGGGAAAAAATGCGGACTACGGCAATTCCCTTGTAAATATGACCTACGGTACAAGCCGGAGAAATGCCTATACCATTCTGGAGGATTCTCTGAACTTAAAGGACAGCCGTGTTTACGATACCATAGAGGAGGACGGCAAGGAAAAGAGGGTACTGAATAAAAAGGAAATTACCATTGCATCACAGAAGCAGGAAGCCATAAGGGAAGCATTTAAGGACTGGGTGTTCCGTGATCCAGAACGTAGACAGGTACTCGTGGCAAAATATAACCAGCTTTTCAATTCCACAAGACCAAGGGAATATGACGGTTCACATCTGAAATTCCCCGGCATGACACCGGATATTGAGTTAAAGCCCCACCAGAAAAATGCGGTGGCTCATGTTCTTTACGGAGATAATACCCTGCTCGCCCATTGTGTGGGAGCCGGAAAGACTTTTGAAATGACAGCGGCAGCCATGGAGAGCAAGCGACTTGGATTATGTCAAAAGAGCTTATTTGTGGTTCCGAACCATTTGGCGGAGCAGTGGGCAAGTGATTTTCTACGGTTATATCCCGGAGCCAATATCCTTGCTGCAACAAATAAAGACTTTGAGCCTGCCAATCGTAAGAAATTCTGTTCCAGAATAGCCACAGGAGATTATGATGCGGTTATTATCGGGCATAGTCAGTTTGAGAAAATTCCACTTTCGCAGGAAAGACAGGTAGCCATTATTGAAAGGCAGATTGATGAGATTGAGCTTGCTATTGCACAGGCAAAAGCCGACAACGGAGAACGCTACACCATTAAGCAGATGGAGAAATCAAGAAAATCACTTCTTACAAGGCTTGAAAAGCTGAATGATGCATCAAGGAAAGATAATGTAGTGACCTTTGAGCAGCTTGGTGTGGACAGGCTTTTCGTGGACGAGAGCCATAATTATAAAAATCTGTTCCTTTATACTAAGATGCGTAATGTGGCAGGAATTGCACAGTCTGAGGCACAGAAGTCCTCGGATATGTTTGCAAAATGCCAGTATTTAGATGAGTTGACGGGCGGTAAGGGCGTGACCTTTGCAACAGGTACGCCGATTTCAAACAGTATGACGGAGCTTTATACCAATATGCGTTACCTTCAGTATGGTACGCTTCAGAAGTTAGGTCTGGGACATTTTGACAGTTGGGCATCCTCTTTTGGAGAAACGCAGACCGCCATTGAGCTTGCACCGGAGGGAACCGGATATCGGGCAAAGACAAGGTTTGCAAAGTTTTTTAATCTCCCGGAGCTGATTGCACTTTTTAAGGAGAGTGCCGATATTCAGACACCGGATATGTTAAATCTCCCTGTGCCGGAAGCAGAGTATGAAAATGTGGTGCTAAAGCCAAGTGAATATCAGAAAGACATGGTGGCATCTTTGGCAGAAAGGGCAGAAGCCGTGCGTGACAGACAGGTACAGCCTTATGAGGACAATATGCTAAAGATTACCAATGACGGAAGAAAGCTGGCATTAGACCAGAGGCTTATCAATGATATGCTGCCGGATGATGAAAATTCAAAGGCAAACACCTGTGTGGAAAAGGCATTTGAAATATGGGAACAGACAAAGGAGCAGAAGTCAACGCAGCTTATTTTCTGTGACCTGTCAACACCGAAAGGAGATGGTACATTTAATGTTTATGATGACATCCGCAACAAGCTGATCGAAAAGGGTGTCCCACCGGAAGAAATCGCATTTATACATGAAGCAAATACGGAGCTTAGGAAAGCGGAGCTGTTCGGAAAAGTAAGAAGCGGACAGGTTCGTTTTTTACTTGGTTCCACACAGAAGATGGGAGCCGGAACCAATGTGCAGGACAGGCTTATCGCACTGCACCACCTCGATGTGCCTTGGCGTCCTTCTGATGTAGGACGGATTTTGCGGACATTCAAAATAAAAAAGAATGTGGAGGTAACAGACAATGGCAAAATCATTATTTGAGGAACTGGGCGGCAAATACGAAAGGCAAGGGGATTATTTGATACCGTGCTTAACTGTACCCGCCGAAGAAGAACAGGCAATAGGCATCTGGGGGCAACGGCATTTAGATTATCTAAAACAGTACCGTAAAGTTACATACACCAATCTTCTTACAAGCGGCAGGCTAAACGCCTACCTTGCCGACATCAACAGACAGGCACAGGAACGCTTTGAAAGGCTCATAGAGGGTATGAAACAGGCACAGGGCATAACGGAACAGCTAAAGGCAGAAAACGCCTTAGAATGGACAGGATGCCTCAATAACATAAGGGCTTGTGCGAGGGAGATTGTGGAAAAGGAAATTATTTTTGCATAAACAGATGATTAGTGGCAGGGGGAAATCCTGCCGCTTTTTCTGCTTTAGTTTGTCAGCTTGACAAATAAAGGGTTAAGGAATATAATTAGATTCAGTATTATACAAGGAGTTAATAAATATGCGGCAAGGTATTCTTAAATAAACTGTCAATTTGATAGTGGGAACAAAAAGTAGCAGTCTCGTTTCACTTTTAATATGGGGCTTAGTTTTTTGTACCCAGTTTAAGAATACTTTTATCATGTAATTTTATATGCCCGAAAACATATAAGTGTTTTGGGGCTATTGGAGTTATTTACCCAGTGATAGGAGTATTTATCACTGGGTATTTTTATGCCCTTTTTTGGGTGTTGATAGGAGGAAAATCACATGAAAATAATTAACTTAGGCATTCTGGCTCACGTTGACGCAGGAAAGACAACATTAACGGAAAGTTTATTGTATACCAGTGGTGCAATTGCAGAACTAGGGAGCGTAGATGAAGGCACAACAAGGACAGATACAATGAATTTGGAGCGTCAAAGGGGAATCACTATCCAGACAGCAGTGACATCTTTTCAGTGGGAGGATGTAAAAGTCAACATTATAGATACGCCAGGCCATATGGATTTTTTGGCGGAAGTATACCGTTCTTTATCCGTATTAGACGGAGCAGTATTATTAGTTTCTGCAAAGGATGGCATACAGGCACAGACCCGTATACTGTTTCATGCACTACAGACAATGAAGATTCCGACAATTTTTTTCATCAATAAAATTGACCAAGAGGGGATTGATTTGCCAATGGTATATCGGGAAATGAAAGCAAAGCTTTCTTCGGAAATTATAGTGAAGCAAAAGGTTGGGCAGCATCCCCATATAAATGTAACGGACAATGACGATATGGAACAGTGGGATGCGGTAATTATGGGAAACGATGAACTATTAGAGAAATATATGTCAGGGAAACCGTTTAAAATGTCAGAACTGGAACAGGAAGAAAACAGGAGATTCCAAAACGGAACGTTATTTCCCGTTTATCACGGAAGCGCTAAAAACAATCTGGGGATTCGGCAGCTTATAGAAGTGATTGCCAGTAAATTTTATTCATCAACGCCTGAAGGTCAATCTGAACTATGCGGGCAGGTTTTTAAGATTGAATATTCAGAGAAAAGGCGGCGTTTTGTTTATGTGCGTATATATAGCGGAACATTGCATTTGAGGGATGTTATTAGAATATCTGAAAAAGAGAAAATAAAAATCACAGAGATGTGTGTTCCGACAAACGGTGAATTATATTCATCCGATACAGCCTGCTCTGGTGATATTGTAATTTTACCAAATGATGTTTTGCAGCTAAACAGTATTTTGGGGAACGGAATACTGTTGCCGCAGAGAAAATTTATTGAAAATCCTCTCCCTATGCTCCAAACAACGATTGCAGTAAAGAAATCTGAACAGCGGGAAATATTGCTTGGGGCACTTACAGAAATTTCAGATGGCGACCCTCTTTTAAAATATTATGTGGATACTACAACGCATGAGATTATACTTTCTTTTTTGGGGAATGTGCAGATGGAAGTCATTTGTGCCATCCTTGAGGAAAAATATCATGTGGAGGCAGAAATAAAAGAGCCTACTGTTATATATATGGAAAGACCGCTTAGAAAAGCAGAATATACCATCCACATAGAAGTCCCGCCAAATCCTTTCTGGGCTTCTGTCGGGTTGTCCATAGAGCCGCTCCCTATTGGAAGCGGAGTGCAGTATGAAAGCAGAGTTTCACTTGGATATTTAAATCAATCGTTCCAAAATGCGGTTATGGAGGGGGTTCTTTATGGCTGCGAGCAGGGGCTGTATGGATGGAAAGTGACAGACTGTAAAATCTGTTTTGAATATGGATTGTATTATAGTCCTGTAAGTACCCCCGCAGACTTTCGGCTGCTTTCCCCTATCGTATTGGAGCAGGCTTTAAAAAAAGCAGGGACAGAACTATTAGAGCCATATCTCCACTTTGAAATTTATGCACCGCAGGAATATCTCTCACGGGCGTATCATGATGCTCCAAGGTATTGTGCAGATATTGTAAGTACTCAGATAAAGAATGACGAGGTCATTCTGAAAGGAGAAATCCCTGCTAGATGTATTCAAGAATACAGGAACGATTTAACTTATTTCACAAATGGGCAGGGAGTCTGCTTGACAGAGTTAAAAGGATACCAGCCAGCTATTGGTAAATTTATTTGCCAACCCCGCCGCCCGAATAGCCGTATAGATAAGGTTCGGCATATGTTCCACAAGTTAGCTTAACAGCTTGCAAAAGTCATATAAAATGAGATTTGAAAGGATTAGAGACTAATTATGATGAAATGCGAATGGATATTGTGTCCTGTTTGTGGGAGCAAAACCCGTAATAAAATTAGGAAGGACACTGTTTTGGAGAATTATCCCCTTTATTGTCCAAAATGCAGACAAGAAAGATTGATTAAAGTTGACAACTTGAAGATAACTGTCATCAAAGAGCCAGACGCTTAAGACGCAGAGCCGATTATTTTTGTAATATATTAGAGCATCTAGAAGAAACTATTTATCAAATTTTATGAAAAGGAATGAGCATATGTTTGGAGAAACATTGCATTGCGGTGAACTTATAAAGAGACTTAACGATGCACTTGGAAGAAAGGCTAATAATACGTTGATGTGCAATGATGTCACCCTTTCGCAGATTAAGGTCCTCGCAACTATCAGCGAGGCAGCCGATGAGACGATAACGCTAAAAGAACTTGAAAAGCATTTTGAAGTTAAACAGGCAACGATGGCAGGAATTGCTGCACGTCTGGAAAAAAATGGGATGATAGAGGGGTTTTATGATTCAAATGATAAAAGAATCAAACATGTAAAGCTCACGGCAAAAGGTGAGGAGATATGCAAGACGGCAAGAGCTTCAATGGATGAAAATGAGAGGGAACTTTTAAAGGCACTTAATGATGATGAAAAAGGACAGCTTAGAAATCTTTTGCAGAAAGTATATGACAGTATCAAGTCATGCTGACTGTAGACTTATAAGGTGAATTTAATCGAAGGGAGAATGATAAAAATATGATAAAAACATTAGCAAAATGTATGGGCAAATATAAAAAAGAATCAATTATAACGTCAATATTTACTGCAGTTGAAGTTTTTTTGGAAATTCTTATTCCATTTATAACAGCCTCAATAATTGATAAAGGAATACAGGCCGGAGATATGAGAAAGGTTGGTATTTATGGTGGAATAATGCTTATTATAGCATTTTTGAGCCTTTTTTGTGGTATACAGGCAGGAAAGTATGGGGCGGCAGCATCAACAGGATTTGCGTGTAATCTGAGAGAGAAAATGTATGAAAATATACAGACATTTTCATTTTCTAATATTGATAAATTCAGTACAGCAGGTCTTGTAACACGTATGACAACTGATGTAACTAATGTACAGAATGCTTATCAGATGATAATAAGGAGTGTTGTGAGAGCACCTCTCATGATGATTTGCAGTATTACAATGTGTGTAATAATAAGTCCGAGATTAAGTATTATATTTCTTGTTGCACTTATATTTTTAGGATTTGTACTTTTCTTTATTATATATAAAGTAACACCGGTTTTTACATCAGGTTTTGAAAAATATGATGAACTCAATGCGAGCGTTCAGGAGAATATTTCAGGAATCCGTGTTGTTAAGGCATTTGTACGTGAGGAGCATGAAAATAAAAAGTTTAATAAAGCGGCAGATAATCTTTATAAAACATTTGTTAAAGCCGAGTCATTTCTTGCATTTAACAATCCGACTATGATGCTTGTTGTATATGGATGTATTGTTGCATTGTCATGGTTTGCTTCACATTTTATTGTGTCGGGTTCAATTACAACTGGTAATCTTACATCAATGTTCAGTTACGTAATGAACATGCTTATGGCACTTATGATACTTTCAATGATATTTGTAATGGTTTCAATGAGTGCGGCAAGTGCAAGGCGTATTTCAGAAGTTCTTAATGAAAAAGCGGACCTTGCCAATCCGGAAAAACCTTATGAAGAAGTGGAAGACGGAAGAATCGATTTTAATCATGTTAATTTTTCATACAGAAAAAACAGTACAGAGGATACTTTACATGATATTGATATTCATATTAATGCAGGTGAGACAATTGGTATTATTGGTGGTACAGGATGCGGAAAATCAAGTTTTGTGAGCCTTATAAGCCGTCTTTATGATGTTACTGAAGGTTCTGTATGTGTTGGCGGAAAAGATGTAAGAACTTATGATATGGATGCACTCCGTAATCAGGTGGCTGTAGTATTACAGAAAAATGTCCTGTTTTCAGGAACAATACTTGACAATCTCAGATGGGGTGATGACAATGCTTCATATGAAGATTGTGTTGAGGCATGTAAACAGGCATGTGCTGATGAATTTATCGAGAGAATGCCTAAGAAGTATGATACATGGATAGAACAGGGCGGTACTAATGTTTCAGGTGGTCAGAGACAGAGACTCTGTATTGCGAGAGCATTGCTTAAAAAACCAAAGGTTCTTATTCTTGATGATTCGACAAGTGCTGTAGATACTGCAACAGACGCAAAAATCAAACAGGCATTTGCCCAGAAAATTCCGGGAACAACAAAGCTTATAGTTTCGCAGAGAATTTCAAGTATTCAGGATGCCGACAGAATTATTGTTCTTGAAGATGGAAAAGTCAGTGGCTTTGATACACATGAGAATCTTATGGAAAATAACAAAGTTTACCGCGAAATCTGTGAAGTTCAGATGCAGGGCGGCGGCGATTTCGACGAATCGGCAGAATAGTGAGAATAGGAGGAAGACATGAAAAATAAAAATGAGAACAAAGAGAAGAATCCGCTTTTATTATTAAAAAGACTTCTTTCTTATATAGTAAAAAATTATAAATTGGCATGTTTCATGGTGGTCGTTTGCATATTGGTTTCGGCACTTACGACATTATGTGGAACTTTATTTATACAGAAACTTATTGATAATTACATTGTGCCTCTTACCCAGATGGCAGTTCCTGATTATTCACCGCTTGCACAGGCTCTTTTAAAACTTGTAGCAATATTTGCAGTGGGTGTTTTATGTTCCTACGGATATAACAGAATTATGGTAAATGTTGGTCAGGGTACTATGAAAAAGCTCCGTACAGAGATGTTTACTAACATGGAATCACTTCCAATCAGATATTTTGATACACATGCACATGGAGATATAATGTCGGTATATACAAATGATATTGATACATTAAGACAGCTTATAAGCCAGAGTATTCCACAGGTTCTTAATTCACTTATAACACTTGTATCAACATTTGTAAGTATGATAGTTCTTGATATACCACTTACAATTGTATCTGTTATTATGGTTGCAATTATGCTTTTTGTGATATCAAAGCTTTCCGCTGCATCTGGCAGATATTTCATTGAACAGCAGAAAGATATCGGTAAAGTAAATGCTTATATTGAGGAAATGATGGAAGGGCAGAAGGTTGTTAAGGTATTCTGTCATGAGCAGGAAAGTCTTGAACAGTTTAAGCAGATTAATAACAAGTTAAGAGAAAGTGCCAACAATGCTAATAAAATTGCAAATATTACAAGCCCTATCAATGAAAATATAGGAAATATAAGTTATGTTTTGTGTGCACTTGTAGGTGGTGTGCTTGCATTAAGCGGCTTTTCAGGACTTACAATTGGTACACTTGTAGCATTTCTTTCATTAAACAAGAGTTTCACACAGCCTGTAACAGAGATAAGCCAGCAGGTAAGCAGTATTGTAATGGCTATGGCAGGTGCCGGCAGGGTATTTGACCTTTGTGATGAAGTACCAGAGACAGATGAAGGTGATGTTGAACTTGTAAATATATGTTATGATTCAAATGGTGAAATCCATGAAACTGAAGAACTGACAAAGCTGTGGGCATGGAAAAAACCAAATGCTGCAAACAAAGATGAAATGTATACAAGACTTCAGGGTGATGTTACATTTGATGGAGTTGATTTTGGATATAATCCTGACAAAATCGTGCTTCACGATATAAAAATGTTCGCAAAACCTGGTCAGAAGCTTGCGTTTGTAGGTTCTACCGGTGCCGGAAAGACAACAATTACCAACCTTATTAACAGGTTTTATGATATACAGGATGGTAAAATCCGTTATGATGGAATTAATATTAATCATATTAAAAAAGACGATTTACGCCGAAGCCTGGGCATTGTTTTACAGGATACCAACCTTTTTACAGGCACGATTATGGACAATATCAGATATGGAAGACTCAATGCAGCTGATGAAGAATGTATAGCTGCCGCAAAGCTTGCTAATGCTGATGGATTTATAAAAAGACTTCCTGATGGTTATAACACAGTGCTTACCGGCGGTGGTGCGAACCTTAGTCAGGGACAGCGTCAGCTTCTTGCAATAGCGAGGGCGGCAGTTGCAGATCCTCCTGTTCTTATTCTTGATGAGGCGACTTCTTCTATTGATACACGTACAGAAAAACTTGTACAGCGTGGTATGGATGCACTTATGACAGGAAGAACTTCATTTGTTATCGCTCATCGTCTTTCTACGGTACGGAATGCAGACTGTATTATGGTTATGGAACAGGGAAGAATTATTGAGCGTGGTACACATGACCAGCTTATGGAAGAAAAAGGCAGATACTATCAGCTTTACACAGGAAAGTCAATCAGTGCGTAAGATTTTGATTAATTGGTATTAAATAAACATTTCAAAAACACGGGGTATAAAAATATGAAATATGCTTATATTAACGGAAAAATACTTGACGGAACCAAAGATATGCAGGTAAAAGAGGGCTTCGTCATACTTACGGACAATGATAAAATTGAGGATATTGTCAAGGCAGGCAGGGAGCGGCAGGCGGAAGTGGGTACGGTTGCGGAGTTACTGGAAGAGATTGAGAGCGAAAATCTCTATCAAGTATTAGTCACGGTGGACGGGCGTACCTTGAAAATCGTCCTGCTGAAAATGCAGGGGTATTCCACAAAGGAGATTGCCCCGCTTGTGCATTTGACGACTGGTGCCATCTATGCGAGGTTAGACCATCTGCGGAAGAAGCTGCGGAAAATTTTATAGCTTCTAAAACAGCCTGCCATCCTGCGGGCTACTGGGTGAGGGATGGAAATCCCCTCACTCATTTTTTGCAGGAGGACAACAGGATGGCATACAGGGTTAAGGCATGGGAAGAACCTATGAGTCTATGATGGAGGAACTGGAAGTAATAGAAATTCTTTCTACTGCTTATGATGGTGACGAATTTCCGGGTTATGAGAACATAAGATTGAGTTTTTCACAACTGGAAACGATTATTCGGAATAAACGCAGCGGTTGGCTTGATGCTTTGAGAAATCAAAAAGCAGTTTATCTTATAACTGATACCAGCAACGGAAAAATGTATGTTGGCTCGGCAACTGCTCAGTATGGAATGTTGCTTCAAAGGTGGACTAACTATATAGACAATGGACACGGTGGGAATGTTGAACTTAAACATATTGTTGACACCAAAGGGTTTGATTATATAAAAGCAAATTTTCAGTATTCAGTATTAGAAAACTATAACGCACGAATGGATGATAATTACATACTGAGTCGTGAAAAATGGTGGAAAGATACCCTTTGCACAAGACAATTCGGATATAATAAAAACTGATAAAAATTAGACCGTCAGATCTCATTCGAGACTTGACGGTCTTATATTTTTTTACTGTATTTAAGAAAATCGTTTTGGTGTTCCTGTTTGCGAAGTTGATAGCCTTGTGCAATCAGCGTATCTACTTTCAGAGCAATTAGGTTTATGTCGGAACACATTGCCCGTGCAATCTGCTGAATGTCATAGCCGTTTTCAATGTATTCCAAAATGGTGTCGTCCGGGAGCGAAGCCTGAGAAGCGAAGATATTTGCTTCATACTCCATACGGTTCTCTCTCATATCAAAGATGTTGAACTCTTTGAACCCGCCGACAGCAACCGCTTCTTGCCTGTGGAGAACATCGTGTCCGATTTCGTGCCATAGCACTATCTGTTCCACGACCGGGTGCATACCGTTTTTAAGGAAAACAAAGCGGTTCTTCAGAATGACCTTGTATGCTCCACGCTGCTTTTCAAAATCTCGGTAGATAATATTGATACCAAGCTCTTTTGCGACCTTGTACGGGTCACGAGTACCGCAACGGTCAATGAGCTTGTTGACGATTTTCACAATTTCAGCCGTAGTGTAATACCCCAATCCGGCTCACCTCCCATATTATAGTATATCGGATATTTACCCTATAATAAATTATAAACTATTGTGTGTCCCATATATTGGACTTAGTTCACTGTGAGGATTACTCGTCTTTGCGGTATTTCTTCGGGGTGTATTTTTTATTGTTCTTCTTTGCAATAAGATATGCTTCCTGAATAGCGTCAACCATTTCACGCATATCTTCGTCAGCCATTTCGCCGCCGGCAAACAGACCGGTAACTTCTGCAAGCAACTCCTGAGCCTGTCTTGCCCCTCTGCGTCCGTATTTATCCTCTACATCGGCGATGAAAGCGTCATCCTCAGACAGCAGATAATTCACATTTACATTTAATGCTTCTGCCAGCTTCTTGTATCTTTCCGTTCCTCTCGGACGGGATTTATCATTTTCATAAGAACAAATTACACGTCGGGTTACGCCTATTTTTTCAGCCAATTCATCCTGATTAAGACCGAGTTTAGTCCTCTCTGCTTTGACTTTTTCACCGAATGTCATCTTTGATTTCACTCCTTAAAAGAATATTTACAGTTTAACTTCTCATTTACTCTTGACAAGTACACTTAAACTGCGTATAATAAGAAACAGGAAGTTGAACTACTCATAGTTTACACTAAACTTCCCAAAATGTCAAGGGGGGTTCAAAAAATGTTACGAAGCATACTTCATTGTGATATGAACAACTTCTATGCCAGCGTCGAATGTATGCTCGACCCCGCATTGAAGAAATATCCGATTGCTGTCTGCGGCTCTGTGGAGGAACGACACGGTATCGTGCTTGCAAAGAACTACAAAGCAAAGGCTTTTGATGTGAAAACCGGGGACGCAGTATGGCAGGCTAAACAGAAGTGCAAGGACTTGGTTGTAGTGCCGCCCCATTATGAGGAGTATATCAAATACTCAAAGCTTGCGAGAAGCGTTTATGAGCGATATACCGACCAAGTTGAACCGTATGGTATGGACGAGTGTTGGCTGGATATTAGCGGGACAGAAAGCCTTTTCGGTTCGCCGGAAAAGGTGGCAAATGAAATTCGTGAAACGATGAAGTTTGAACTCGGCTTGACGATTTCTGTGGGTGTTTCCTTTAATAAGATATTTGCGAAGCTCGGCTCGGATATGAAGAAACCGGACGCAGTAACCGTTATACCAAAGGATACATTCAAAGAAAAGATTTGGGGACTTCCTGCCGCTGACCTGCTCGGTGTAGGACGGGCAACCCAGCGAGTGCTTGACAGCTATTGTATTCGTACCATCGGGGATTTAGCGAATAACGACCCTGAGTTCTTACGCAGAAGATTAGGAAAGAACGGAGTAGTTTTATGGAACTATGCCAACGGCAACGACCTTTCCCTTGTTGCCAAGAAAGACTTCGTTTCTCCTATAAAAAGTGTAGGACACGGTATAACAACAGTAGCAGATTTAGAGAAACCGGAGCAGGTGTGGCCCGTGTTTCTCGAATTAACCCAAGACATCGGACACAAGCTCCGTGTTCACGGACTGAGTGCAGAAGGTGTCGCAATACATATTAGAGACAACACGCTCAATACAAGGCAATGGCAGACGAAGATTGCACTTCCTACACAGTCTCCGATGATTATTGCAAAGACCGCTTTTCAGTTGTTTGAAAAAAGATATGGGTGGAATAACCCTATCCGTTCTGTGACAGTACAAGCCATAAATCTTATTCCACAAGACACGCCCCGTCAAATAGATATGTTTATGGACGCCGCAAAGCAGGACAAATTGGAGCGAATGGAAAAGTGTGTTGAAGAAATCAGACGGCGTTTCGGAAAGGACAGCATAAGGAATGGGGTTCTGTGTCAGAACTTGCGGCTACCACCGGAAAAAGCCGAAATCACTATGCCGACAGGTATGGTTGGTTAAGGAGGTCTAAATGTGATTGACGAAAAAGAGGTTACGGCTTATGTTACGATGCCCGACTGCTTTTTGCAGGGGTGCAGCGAAGATATTGTTATCTTTCGTGCGGACGGCGGAAACCATTTTACCGACTACGGTATATATGAGGGAATGTTTCTTTTCTTTGACCGGAAAAAACGCTTTAAGAAAGGAAGGCTTTCCTGTTACATCAATACTGCCGGAGATGACCGACCCAAGTACAGGGTGTCGGATAAGAACATCGACGGATACAAGCACTTGGGAAGATTAGTTTTGACTTTGAGAAATTACGAGGAATAAAAATGGAATCCGAAAGAAGAAAAGTTTATGTTGAAGTAAATGTAACACATAGACCTGATGGAACGGCTCGTCCGAACTTCATCAAGTTTGAGAATGATGAAAAATATGAGATAGACCGTGTAATTCAGAAATGCCGTGCGGCTTCCACCAAAGTCGGAGGAACCGGTATCCGCTACACGGTACAGATTTGCGGCAAGCCCACATTTCTGTTCGACGAAGAAAACGGAAAGTGGTTTGTAGAAGCAAAATCCTAATGGTAGGAGGTTTTGTAACTTGAAACATTTATCGAGATTTGACATCGAAGCGATTGCCGACAAGTATGTTCAGGCATATATGGCACTTCCCGATGTCCGTAACACACAAATATACAGAATTGACCCGGAGCTTCTCTTGGAGAAGGTTCTCGGATTGAATGTCGAATACCAGCACCTATCTTATGACGGTAGTATTCTCGGAATGACCTCATTTACGGAAATGGGTGTTCAGGTATTTGAAGATGATGATAACGAAGCCTTTTTCTTTTTGGATGGAAAAACCGTTCTCGTGGAAAAGGACTTGAACTTTGACAGCAAGCTGAAAGGCAGAAAGAATTTCACCTTAATGCACGAGGGCAGCCATCAGATATTTAAGATGTTGTTCCCGAATGATTACGGTGTGACACAGAAATCTGCCGGAGTACATTATTACAAGGCAAATTCCGAGAGAAATAAGCCTATATCCGATTGGGAGGAATGGCAGGCAAATACGCTTGGAGCTGCTATCCTTCTTCCCGAAAACCTTATAAAGCAGGGAATGTATCTGTTCAGTCTTGGAGAAAAGATTGAGTGTCTGAACAAAATATACTATCCGAGCGTATATAAGAGATTTGATGCACTTGCGGATTTTTTAGGGTGTTCCAAAAAAGCACTTGCTATACGAATGAAACAGCTCGGACTTTTGAAAAAGGAGTATCTTGATAATCCTTTTGATTTGGTTACGGTTTATCCGGAGGTGAGCGAGCTATGAAATCGTTGGAACAAAAGATAATCGTAAGGTGCAAAAACTGTGGCTGGCGTATTTTTGACAAGGTAACAATGACAACAGGCGTGATTGAACTGAAATGTCCGAACTGCCACAGAGTAGTAGAGGTTGACCTATCCCTACGCAAGGGAACAGTCAAGTACAGATTAACAAGAAGTAGTAACAGAGCGAACAATTAAATATCGGACAGATGTACCGAGCCACGAGTCCTTGAGCGAAAGCTCTTGAGTCATCAAATTGCCGGACGCTGAGAATTAAGGGATAGAAATATCCTAATGTTCTTGGTGTCCGGCTTTTTTGTCGCTCCCGAAAGGAGCAAGACCGTGACATATAAGTGGCTGGCGTATATCGCCAAGTATCCGTAATCTCCGAATTTTTGATTTCAACCAAATTCAAAAATTCAAATTTAAGGAGATTACGACAATGACAAAACTTACATTAGAACAACAGGAATTATTATTTGCGAACGACTGCAAGCTCATTAACCTGCGGTATGAATATCACGGCTACACCGGCACGGAGAAATGGGCGATTGTAACAGAACTGGCGGAAGAAGAATTGTGGGTTAAATACCCTGATGTTATCCGTCGGTACACTCCGTTCATTCTGCTTTCTATGGCTCAGGGCGAAGTGATAACGGAGTATCAGAACTACGAAGCAAGAGAGAGAATGAGAAGGCTTCTTTTCGGACACGCATTTGACATCAATGACGGAGAATTTGAAGTGCATCATCCGGAATTGGCAGTCGATACAGACCCAATCGAAGAAATAATGCTGAAAGACAATATTAAGCGACTTCGGGAGGTTTTGTGTTACTTAAGCGAAACACAGAAACGCAGAGTTTTTAAGTATTTCTTCTACAACAAAACACTTGAAAAAATCGCAGATGAAGAAGGAGTCGATTTTACTTCTGTAAGGGAATCGGTAAACAGTGCAATAAAAAAGTTGAGGAAATTTTTCTAAAACACCCCCCAAAAACGCTCTCCCATTTCAAACAAGTGAAGGGGTTAATTCTAATCCGGATATGAATTACCTCAGAATAATCGAAAGCGAGGATTTACATATGAAAGAAAAAGAATTTAAGAATGTCAGATGGGGCGATATTTATTACTGCGACTTGGGGGTTACAAACGGTAGTGTGCAATCGGGAATGAGACCGGTTCTTGTGGTTCAGACAAATCGCTTAAATGAAAGCAGTCCTACGGTCGTTGTAGCCGCTATAACGGCTGTTAAAAAGAAAACGGCAATGAATACTCATATTGAGCTAAACACGGATTGTGGCTTAAAAGAGCCGTCGATGGTAATGCTTGAGCAGCTACGCACCGTGGATAAAGCCACAGAGCTTGATAATTTTGTCGGAAGAATTACCGACGCAGATAAAATCAGCGAAATCAAGCGAGGATTGAAATTTGCAGTCGGTATTCCCGTTAAACCCAAGACAGAGCGTAAAGGCATTGTACTAAGTCTTTGCCCTCGTTGCAGAAGCGAGTTTCAGTCTATCCCTGAAAACATTGTAAAAAGACTTGACCCCTTTCAGGCAGATAAAGAGATGTGCGATAAATGTCAGGTAGGATACGGCTATGACTATATGATTTTCAAAAAGAACCATCATCACGCTAAGGGAGGTGTTGACAATGTTTGAAGATAAGATTGAAGCAATGAACAAACTACCCAACGCTGTTGATGATAGTTCCGGCTTTGAGAAAAGAGTTTATACGGTAGAAGAAATAATGGATATTCTCAGCATTGGAAAGAACACTGCTTATGCTCTCGTCAACTCAGGCGTTTTCCATTTTGTAAAGGTCGGCGGACATTACAGAATTTCCAAGAAGAGCTTTGACCGATGGCTTGATAATATGGACAGCGAAAGCTCCGGTTGTCAATTATGCGATTAAACCAATCGCATAATTAACAAAAACTCCGATTTTCAGTACCATATAGCCAAGTCACTTGGCTATATGGTAGTCAGAGTGGCAAATAAGAAATCGGGGGTAAACGGTAATGCGAAAGAAAATTGAAAAGAGCGATACTCGACTTCCTAATACATTCAGGCAGACTGAACCTGATATACGAGCATACACGGTAGATGATATACAGCACATCTTGAAAGTGAGCAGAACTACCGTCTATGAGCTGCTTAAAAGCAAGAAATTCCATAGCGTTCGTGTCGGAGGTCAATATCGAATATCTAAAAAGAGCTTTGAAAATTGGCTCAATGGCGAGAAAGGAGGTTCTGAAGATGGCATTTGTTAATATGTTCAATGACCGAGTGGAGCAGTTTAATCTCAGAGAGGAAAATGAACGCTTGGCAGAATTGTTCAGCGATGAAAAGCTTCAGGAGGAAGCACAGTGGCAAGCCTATTCTGTCAAGGAAATATCTCGGTTGTTTTCCATTTCCGAAGAAGAAGCACTGAAACTGATGAATTGCGGCTTATTCAAAACATACCGAGTCGGCAACGAATACAGAGCTTCAAAGAAAAGCGTTGAAGAAAATAAGAAAATCGTCAAGGCAGTTCTTACATATCAGGACAAAAAGACAATGTCTGTACCCGACGTAATGAGAATACTCGGTCTTGGAAAGACGGCTACATACCGACTCATCAATCAGTGCCGATTTAAGACCTATTTGGTACTGGGCAAAATGAGAGTTGATGTGGATAGCTTTGAAGATTGGTATGCAGGACAATTCCATTATGAGAAAGTAAACGGCGAAAGACCCGGTAAGAAATACGGCAAAACGCTCTCTCCTCTTACTGTTGCAAAGGTACTCGGCATTCCGAGAAGCACCGCAAATGACCTTATGAACGATGGCATTGTTGAGTTTATATGGGTTGACGGTAAACGCCGAATAAAAAGAGAAAGCTTTGATAAGTGGTACGCTTCGCAAAGTAAATACACTAAAGTTAAGGAAATCGAGGAGGTGGAGGGATATGTCGATTGAGGATAGAGTTCGTGAATTAAACGGCGGTACATATACAAAAAAGAGCTATTCCGTAGAGGAAGTTCAGTCAATCTTGGGTATTACCCGACAGACCGTATATAAGCTCATCAAACAGGGGTGTTTTCAGGCAGTAATGCTCGAAACCGGATACCGCATAATAAAGACCAGCTTTGATAAATGGCTGGATAATGAATAAGGAGGAACGACTATGGCTTCTATTGTAAAGAGAAAGAATCGATATTCCGTCGTTTATACCTACAAAGACGATGACGGAAACCAACATCAAAAATGGGAAACCTTTGATACAAACGCAGACGCTAAAAAGAGAAAAACTCAAATTGAGTTTGAACAGCAAAGCGGTACATTCATCATTCCTAATGCTACGACAGTTGCGGATTTGCTTGAAGAATACTGCTCCGTGTACGGAGTAAATAACTGGGCAATGTCAACCTACCGTTCAAAGAAAGGGCTTATGTATAATTACATCATTCCGCTTATCGGCGATGTGAAACTTGATGAACTGACTCCGAGACTTATGGATAAATTCTATCAAAGCCTTCTGAAAGTTAAGACCAAAGTGGTACAGAATAAAAAGCCTAAAAATGAGTATCTGACCGTACATACCGTAAGAGAAATCCATAAGTTTTTAAGGAGTGCCTTTAATCAGGCGGTAAAATGGGAGTTGATGACAAGAAACCCGGTTCTCAATGCAACGCTCCCGAAAGAGGAACATCAGAAACGAGAAATATGGACAGCAGAAACTCTTATGCACGCTCTTGAAGTGTGCGATGATGATATTCTCGCATTAGCCATCAATTTATCCTTTGCCTGTTCACTCCGTATGGGTGAAATGCTCGGTCTTACTTGGGATTGCATTGATATTTCGGAGGAAAGCCTGAAAGAAAACAACGCTTCCATTTTTGTAGATAAAGAGCTTCAGCGAGTAAACAGAGATGTAATGGAGGTGCTTGATAATAAGGACATTATCCGTGTCTTTCCGAGAACTCTGTCAAATACAAATACCTCCCTTGTTTTGAAAACGCCAAAAACTAAAACAAGTGTGAGAAAAATCTTCTTGCCGTCAACCGTAGCTCAAATGCTGTTAGAGAGAAAAAAGCAGATTGACGAAATGAAAGAGCTTTTCGGTGATGAGTATTTGGATTATGACTTGGTATTCTGCCATTCGTCAGGCAGACCGATGGAAGGTCAGGTAATCAACCGTGCTTTGAAAAAGCTGATACAGGACAACGACTTACCCGATGTGGTATTTCACAGCTTCCGTCACGCAAGTATAACCTACAAGCTGAAATGGAACGGCGGCGATATGAAATCGGTTCAAGGCGACTCAGGACACGCCCGAATGGATATGGTTGCCGATGTTTACAGCCATATAATCGACGAGGACAGGCGATATAACGCACAGAAGTTTGAGGAACAGTTCTACAACGCTAAAGGTCTCAAAAATGCGGAAGAAGGTAAAACTGCTCCAATGCCCAAGTTTGAAACTTCGGTTGAACTCCTTGACCCAATGGCAGAGGTTCAAAAAGAGAGCGAAGTTGAAAAAGAAAAGCCTGCTGAGAACAGTACAGATGAAAACGCCGCCTTGCTCACAAAACTGTTATCAAATCCGGAAACAGCAGCATTATTAAAGGCTTTAGCGAAAACAATTTAGTCATACAAAAAAGGCAATCCGTCAGGGTTGCCTTTTGTAATTCCTGAAAAATCTTGAAATCAAGAAGAAAAACCATTATAATATTTGAACACAGATTATTGATTTGCATAAGAGAATGCGTAAACTTCAAATGCGTTTCCTGTGATTTATGGGCTACAGATTAACTCAATGATGTTTCCCATATTTCTTTGCATTTGCTAATACCCTGCTAAAAGGAAGGCAAAAAACCACGAAAAATTAGCAGGTTTTGGACGAGAATTTACTAACAGTGAAATCCCAGAAAAGCCAGTAAAATCAAGGATTTTCGGGGATTTGTAGGGAGTCAAAAATGCCCCTCGGGGGCTTCTCCTAAGACTCTATTGTAGGTTCGATTCCTATAGGAGACGCTCATTTTTAGCGGTAATGAAGATAGTTTCATTGCCGCTTTTTTCATGCAGAATTGCAATTTCAGTGACAAATTTGTCAGCGAAACAGGGTTAAATATACTGATTTTGTCAGCGGGGATGGATGCTTGTCACTGATTCACATTTTCTAGTCTGTCACCCGGACGGATTAACTACAGTGTAGGATGAGCTTTGGGGTGTAAAATTAGGAAAAAACTACTATGTGCCATTTTTTAATCGGCATAATTTGCCTGAATACACTCTGTAAATCCAGACGGATCTCCCAACTTAGCTTTATCAATATTATCACGAAGATATTTGCGTGTGGCGTCATCACAGCGATCTGTTCCCATATAAGGCATATCAAAGGCTTTTTCGAGTTCAGCTAAAGCTTTTGCCGCCCTTTCCGAATCCGTATTGTAAGTATCAAGCCATTCCTGCATCCAAGAATATTCCCAAAGGTTAGATGCTTTTGTATCGCCATATCCTATCTGAAAAGACGCTCCCGTATCTTCGCCTTCCAAAGCATCAGGCGGAGTAACGCCCTCCGGCCAATTCAAACTCTCAATGGTCGTTAGGTATTCTTCTTCAATGGTAGCAAAGTCCGTGAAACCTCTTTCGTTTGTGTCGGAGTCCGAAGAAGTGGAGCAGCCTGCCAGCATAATCACCAGCAAAGAAATCATAACACACAGTAACAGTCTGTACGGTCTTTCGGATTTTGAGATTGTTCGTTTCATTTTGTTTCCTCCTTGAATTGAGTTTTATTATCTAAGAGCCAATGCAGGCTCTAATTTTGCTGCTTTCAATGCTGGTAATAATCCGCCCAATAATGCTGTAAGCACAGACACAGCAACTGCAACAACAGCAACGCTGATTGGATAACTCGGTGTTCCCACCGGGGAATCCACAGGGAGCAACGCTCCAATACAATGCACCAAAATCAGCGAAATCAAAATAGCTGCAAAGCAAACGAATATTGATAAAATCAACTGTGAGCCTAAAACCAATGCCACAATATTTGTTCGTGAAGCACCTATCGCTCTGCGGATCAGCAACTCATGTGTGCGCTGTTCCAATGAAGATAGTCCGATATTGATCTGCCCTAATACGGAAACAAACAGCAACAAAAGCGAAGTAACCAAAAGCCCTAATTGCAGTATGGACAATACCGAATCATAGGTATCTCCAATATCACTACGCCCAACACTTTCCCAGTAACCGCCAATGGTATCAGTCAAAATGTCGCCAAGGGCAGAATGTATCTGTTCGATTGTCAGTCCTGTTGTGGGATGCCAATACACATTTGCATTTTGTACTTGCCACATTGCTGGCGCAAAATTGAGGATCGCCGCAGAATCCGCATAGATAGTCGGAAAATCCCTGCCATCGTTTACTACTCCGACAATATTGAATGGGGTTAACGAAAGTGTGCTTTTTACATTTCCTGCAGCATAGGGCGAATCATTAAAATAGTTTTTAGCTTCTTTGTTTATGACCACTTCAAGCGATCCGCCTTCACTCGAAGGCTCTAACCATCTACCGGATGTCATTGGAAGATTATAGACTTGACTATATGCCTCCGTGGTGCAAACTACATCAAAAGCCATCAGGTTTTGGTAAACATCATTCGGCGGTATTGGCGTTAAATCTTTCATTGGTGCAAATCGAATATCCTCTCCCATAGAAAAAGTAACAGCGGCTACATCATCAATGGCTTCAAATCTCTGGAATAATTGTTCCATTTTATTTCTATCGTGAAAATCGGATTTCGTTATCACGAATGAGTAAGTAGGTGACCAGCCATATACCTGTGCGTTTACGGAAATCAAATACTCCCGTCCAAGCGTACCAACTAATACCGATCCAAGCATTGCGATAATGCCTACAAGCATTGAAACACTTGTCAGAATACTTCTAAGTGGAGACAGACGAAGGTCTTTAAGTATCATTTTTAGCACAAGTTATCCTCCCTCCATCCATTTCAAAAATCGTATCACAGGTATCTGCAATATCAGGATCGTGCGTAACCAACAGCAGCATAATTCCATTTTCTTTTACGACGCTGTGCAACAGTTCCATAATCTGCGTTCCCGTCTTTTTATCCAACGCTCCCGTAGGCTCATCACATAAAATGGCTTCCGGAGATACTGCAAGCGCCCTTGCGATTGCAACTCTTTGTTGTTCACCGCCGGACAAATTGATTGGGTAATCATTTTCCTTGCTTTCTAAGCCGACACTTTTTAGCAAGCCTGTAATTATCTCGTGACGCTGTTTGGCGGTAAACGACTTTTTGGCATAGAGTAGGGGTAATTCGATATTTTCCCATACCCGCAAGTGCTTGATCAGAGAGTAGTTCTGAAATACAAATCCGATATTATTGGCTCGCAGTATAGACAGATCACGGTCTTTCAAAGCAGAAATAGATATACCATCATAAAGGTACTCGCCCTCATATTCCCGATTTAACAAGCCAATAATGGATATAAGGCTTGTTTTGCCTGAGCCGGACTTTCCGACAATGGCATAACTGCGCCCTCGTTGCAACTCCATATTAGCGTTGGTTACTGTTGTCAGCCTATCGCCATTATTCAATTTGACGCTTGCTTTCAAATCCTTTATTTTGATTAAAGTCTTTTCGGAAATTCCTTTCATTTTATCAAATCCCCCTCGGATCAAGGTTTGGCGGAGTAGCAGAAACCACATCGCCCTCCTCTAAGCCGGACAGTATTTCTATATTGGCTCCGTCTGTCACACCCAATGTCACTTTTGTTTCCACTCTTTCTCCATTCGGAGTAATTACAGTAACCAATCCCGTCCCTTGTCTACCCGCTATTACCGACAGCGGCAATATAAGGACATCATTTCTCGTTGTCGCCGTTATGACTACCGTTGCACTTTGCCCCGATTTCACATTGACTGTTTGACTGATCAAGCATTGCAGAATGCCCTCTTGCGGCACGATTCCCGTAAACGCATTTTCATCTGCGGCAGGCGACACCACGGCAATCATATCGGTTGGTCCTACACCATCATATACTTGAAATTTTGCTTTCAACTCTGCATACTCCGGTAAGGTACTCAAAAAATTATCTGCCTCTACATTGAGGGCAAATCCTGTATAATGCACTATCGCTACGGGATAATTACTCGGTACGCTTTCATTGGATGGGGCAATAGAGGTAATTGTACCATCCACCGGAGATTTCAATTCTTTGCCGTTCACAGTTCCAATAATTTGCCCGGCAGTGATTTTTTCTTCTAATTCTACCGCTGTATTAAATATGCCATTTTCGGGTGAGGAAATAATAAACGGTACTGCCGGAACAATAGTCGTTTGCGTTGAAACGGTTGGAGTAATTGTCCCTCGTACAACTGATACCGTTTTTTCTGCGGATGTTGCGCTATCTGTAAGATTGTTTTCGTCTGTCTGCCCAATTGCAGAGCAGGCAGATAGCGTAAATACAAGAAACAAAATAGAACATAGCAGCATTTGTTTTCTTAGCAACTTCATCATTCCTCCTATTGCTGTATCACAAAAAATACGAGCCTCTATCTTGATACTTTTATTGTACCAACACAGAAGCCCGTATTTTCTTGATTGCTCGTAAGTTATTCCTCTATTTTTCTATGCAAATTCTTACAATTTTCCTACGCCAACGGCAAAGTAATTGAAAACTTGTTTTGATCCTCTTGGCTCTCTGCAACGATTGTACCATTGTGTAGTTCAACAATCTGCTTTACAATCGCCAAACCTAATCCAGCTCCTCCACTGCTTGTACTTCTCGCTGCGTCAAGCCGATAAAACTGCTCGAAAATCCTGTTTAACTTTTCTTCCGGCAGAGTATCGCCGTGGTTACAAAAAATAATGCTGACCGTATCTTCATGACATTGTGCGCTGATCGTGATATCCGTATTTTCAAAACTGTAGATAACCGCATTTCTCAAAAGGTTATCAAAAACACGCTGAATTTTGTCTGCGTCACATCGAAGCATTATATCATCATCAACACAAAGATTACATTGCAAATTCTTTGATTTGAGCATAGGCTTAAATTCATATACAAGTTGCTCCAGCAGGCGAGTTAAATTGATTTTCGTGTATTGTAATGTAATATCGTATATATTGAATCGTGTTATCTCGAAAAACTCGTTAATCAGATCCTCTAACCGTTCTGCCTTACTAAGAGTGATTGAAAGGTACTTTTCTCGAAGTTCCTTTGAGATTTGCGATTCATCACGCAGTAAAGTAAGATACCCGATTACAGAAGAAAGCGGTGTTTTCAAATCGTGTGCAAGATACATAATCAGGTCATTTTTTCGCTGCTCATTTTCTTTTGCAAGCCTTGCATTACTTTCAGCCTCTTGTTTTAACTGATTGATGTTAGCGGCGATTTCACTCAACTCCGGGGACATTTCAATGTAACTGACATTCTGATCGAACATTTTTCCTGTCGCAGCCTGTACCTCGTACACATAGGCGACTACTTTTTTCAAAAGTAGGTATGTCAAGTATATAATACAGCCACCCCACACGATTACAGCCACTATATAAAGATATACTGTTCTGTAATACAAGTAATAATACAAAACATACTTGCGGAGAATTTCCTCTGCCATAATTCCTAAAAGAAAAGTACCGCCAAAAATAAGCACAGAGCAAATCGCACATTGAATTACATACCCTTTGAACAAGGTAGAGAGCAGATAGTTTTTTTCTTTTTTATTCAATTTCATACCCTACCCCCCAAACAGTTTTAATGAACTTCGGATTTTTTGAAGGTTCATTCAATTTTTCCCGAAGCCGCCCAATGTGCGCCATTACCGTATTGTTACTGTTGCGAAGATACTTTTCTTTCCACACGGCTTCAAATAATTCCTCCGAGGCGACAACTTTACCCTGATGTTCGCACAGATACCACAGAATAGAAAACTCCAACGGAGTCAAGGCTATTTCTTTGCCATACAAGTAGCACTTGTGGCTGACTCTGTTTATCAGTAGACCTCTGATGTCATACTCGTCTTTTTCTTCGGATTGGCTCAAATTAGGACTGTTATAGCTCTGATAACGCCTTAATTGCGTCTTTACTCTTGCCACAACCTCTAAAGGATTAAACGGTTTCGTTATATAATCATCCGCACCAATCGTAAGCCCCATAATCTTGTCGCTATCCTCAATTTTGGCGGTAAGCATAATAATAGGGAAGTAAAACTTTTCCCGAATTTTTTGGCAAAGTCGAAAACCATCAATATCCGGCAGCATAATATCAAGTATCGCTAAATCAATCTGCGACTGTTTGATACATTTCATCGCCTCTAACCCATTATAACATTTATATACTGAATAACCATCGTTACTCAAATACACTTCAAGCAGATCAACGATTTCTTTTTCGTCATCCACAATTAAAATCTTCTTGTTCATTGATCCTACACCTCATTTTCGGGTACGGCTTCCATTATGTCGCCAAAATCACACTCTAAGTATTCGCATATATTCAACAGCACGGGAAGGGTAACATTTTCATTTTTTCCGAGTTTCGCAAATGTACTTTTGCTTGCCCCGACCGCTTCTCGTAATTGACTCTTTTTCATTCCCTTGTCAATCAGAAGTTTCCAAAGTTTGTTGTACCGTACTTTCATTTCCGCACCTCCACCCAAATATAGTTTGTATTATAGCACTTTGAGAGTGAAATTCCAATTATTGTGTCTGTATTTTGAGACTTTTAGTTTTCAAACCGGTGCAAGATGGCGGGTATGGAATCTCAGATTACAATTGACGTCTTTCTCAAGAAGAACTGGCTGCCAAAGTTAATGTTACACGCCCTACTATCAATTTACTAGAAGGCGGAAAGTTTAATCCCAGTCTTCAGCTTTGTATTCGAATATGTAAAGTACTTAACAAAACATTAAACGATTTATTTTGGGAGGAGGACAACTTATGAAAACCACCATTCACTGTGATGAAAGGATCACAAATATTCGGAACTCAATTTATGTTAAACTTTTTTGGGGTATAATTATATTAGATACTCTTGCTTATCTACTAGATTATTTTTTTCAAACAAGCTTAAACGGTTGGGTTATTCCATTAGCGCCTTGTGTGTTAATCATTTGGATGTCAATAAAAGGAGTTCTTTTTAATGGAAAAGAACCTTATCAGAGTATATACAGGAGCTACATCAGAGAAGCGCATAGATATCATTATCAAAAACTATACAAAATTCATTGGCATCGTGGACGGATACACAGACGGGCTGCGTTACATGATCGAATGTGAAAAGGAAAGCAGCCACCGGCAGTCAGCTGGAGATCTTGGAGTAAGAGTCCAGACCGGAGGAATGACCAGTGATCTCACCGCAAGAAAAGCAATCAACAATGTTATTACAAGGGAAGCACTGATTAACTGTGATTTTTCAGGTAACGTACTGGACGGAGTGGACCAGGCGGAAGTGTATATCAGGGATGCATACATTCTCAGGGATATGAGGAAAGACTATAATCTGTTTAACAGCCAGCTTGGGATTCTGGGAACAGAAAAGGAGACATTTACCAAGTATCTGCTGAAAGAAAAGACAATTTCGGATATTGCAGACGATCAGGGAATTACCTATGAATCAGCGAGACAGCAGATGCAGAAAATAAAAGTCCGTATGAAAAAGCAGGTAAAGAGATTCATGGATGGACAGCCGGGAGGTATCGCATAATGGGAATGACAGCAGAGAATATTGCAGAAAAAAGATGCTATACCGTGAAGGAAGTACAGGAAATGCTTGGAATCAGCAGACCGACTGTATATGAGCTGTTGAAGAAAAATGAATTCCGCTGGATCCAGATTGGAAACAAATACCGTATATCAAAAAAGAGTTTTGACGAATGGCTGGATCAGAAATCCGAAACTATATAATTTACCTTCTAAATAATATGCAGACGTACATGTTATAGTGGGTGAGAAGGAGGCCGCAGTATGAGTGAAGCGAAGGATTTGACAGAGATAAGGAACCAGATTCAGCAGCGAAGTGCCGAACAGAAGCTGACCCAGCGTAGTACCATGTCTGTGCCTGAAATGCGAAAGCTGCTAGGACTAAAAAAGACTGACAGTTACTGGCTGGTCCATAAAAATTTATTTAAGACTCAAATAATCGGTGGGATGATGAGAATTGACCTTGAAAGTTTTGAAAAATGGTATGCCAATCAGGTAAAGTATAAAAAAGTAGGCGGCGAAGAGCCGGGAAAAGAGTTAAGGGAAAAATCTTATTCATTTAAGGAAGCAGCAAATATTCTGGGAATACATGACTCTGATTTGTATGATATATGGAAAAATGAAAAGCTGGAGTATATTACAGTGGATTTTGTGAGACGCATTCCGGTTGATATATTTGAAAAATGGTATGCAGATCAGGATATATACCGCAAGGTCACACATATTCCAACAGCAGAGGAGCTGGAGAAAGATTACATCTGTTTGCAGGATGCGGCGGATATGCTTGGAATTTCACGGGAAAAGCTGGCAAAGATTGCAAGATGCGAAGAGATTGGAAGGCTTCTGAATTCTACTATCTGCAATAATAAAAGGTGGATCACCAGAAAGAGTTTTCAGTTATTCCTTAATGCTCAGAATGTGTATCACATCACGGATGATGGAGATAGACAGGAAGAGAGTCAGGTGTTACAGGAAAAAGAGACATTGTCTTTGATGGTAAAAGAATACATATCCAGACAGGATGCAGCGGAACTGGCAGGAGTGAATGTATCAACAGTTACCAAATGGATGCAGTCCGGAGAATTCCAGTGTATCGGAGCAGGAAAGGTTCTGAGGATTCATAGACAGCAGTTTTTGAACTGGTTGAATGAGCACAGGGAAGGAGTGGTTTAACATGGCATTTATCAGGCACCGGGGAAAGACATACTCTGTGGTATATAAAATCCTGGATGAGAATGGAGAAGAACATACAACATCTGAAACATTTGCTACGCAGAAAGAAGCAGATAAACGGAAAAAAGAAATTGAGTACAAGCAGTCTATCGGAAAATTTGAGGTTCAAAAGTGTGTAACATTGAAAGAACTGATTGAAGAATATGTGCAGATATATGGACATGACAAGTGGGGTGTTTCCACTTACTCTGGTAATGTGGCTCTGATAAATAATTACATTCTTCCAACAATCGGAGATACCAAGCTTGCAAGCATCAATACACATTTTATGGAGAAGTATTATAAGGATCTTCTTAAAATGCCGGCGGTAAAGAGTACAAAGAATCCGGATGGTACAGGAACAATCACGGAAAGTACAGTAAATGAGATACATAAGGTATTAAGGAGCTGTTTCCGTCAGGCGGTTAAGTGGGATATGATGGAAAAGAACCCGGCTGTGGATGCAACCGTTCCCAAAGCAAAGAAGCAGGAGCGTGAGATCTGGACAGCAGAGATGCTTATGCAGGCATTGGAAGCCTGTGATAACAAAATGCTAAAAATAGCATTTCACCTTGCATTTACGGCAACACTTCGTATCGGTGAACTTCTGGGACTGACCTGGGATGATATGGATATTTCAAAAGAGGCGATTGCAGATAACAAAGCCTATGTTATCATCAATAAACAGGTAGAGAGAGTATCAAAGGATGCAATAGAAGCACTCAATTCAAAAGAAATTATCATGATATTTCCAAGCCAGAAGAAAAATAACAGGACGGTCAGAGTGCTGAAAACACCGAAGACAGACAGCAGTGTCAGGAAGGTGTTTATTCCAAAATCAGTAGCACAATGTCTGATTGATCTGAAAGCAGATCAGGATGAGATAAAGGAAGTGCTTGGAAATGAATATCAGGATTATAATCTGGTAATGGCAACAACATTTGGTCTTCCTATAGGAGACAGCTATCTAAGGACAAAAATGCAGGAAATCATAGATGAACTGGGGCTGCCAGATGTAGTGTTTCACAGTCTGCGTCATACCAGTGTCACCTACAAGCTGAAATTAAGTGGTGGAGATATTAAAGCAGTCCAAGGCGATTCTGGTCATGCTCAGGCTGACATGGTAACGGAAGTGTATGGCCATATCCTGGACGAAGACCGAAGGAAGAATGCGGAACTTATGGAGAATGCCTTTTATAATAAGGAAAATCTTAATCCACAAATAAAAGAGCAGGATGAAGGCAGTAGTACGATTACTGTACCGGATGGAGTGGATGCAGAGCTGCTGATGAAGGTGCTGGGAAATCCGGAGATGACTGCGTTACTTACATCATTGGCAAAGACAATGAGGTGATAATGATCGATATAGGGCGGTACTGTGTGGAAAGAGAAATCCATACGGTGTCGTCTTTTTGTATTTGTTTGAAACTGTCCATGAAAAATCAGAAGGATGTGAAATCTATTATTTATAGATGGTGTGTGGTAAAATAAGTAATTAGAGTTGATCAATTTCTTTAGGCTGAAGTACAATTCAAGCCTTATTTGGAAAGAAGATATAAAAGATAAACATAGCAAAGGGAGTGAATTATAATGAAGCATGGAAAAGGAATTATTATTACAACAGTAATCATAGTTGTAATTTGTTTCGTAGCGGTTCCATTGGGAGTTAATTATGCATTTCGACAGGAGGCACCTGTAGATATATTTGCGGCTCGATGGGATGCAGCGGATGCCCTTAACTATATTGCAACATCGTTAGCATTTATAGGAACATTTTTCTTAGGTTTGGTTGCATGGAAACAAAACAATGATTTGCAAAAAATCGAGACAAATACATTTATTGCAAATAACTCCTGTGAAGTCTTCTTGGATAGTATTAGACTAAAAAATCTTAATCAGATTGCGTGTAATCTTGATACTGAACATGAAGAATCTATTGTGGCAGAGGAAGGAATACAAGGGTGTAATTATGGTAGTCTTCAAATTGAAATGTCCTTCAAACGTAAGTCTGGATATTCTACGCAGGTTCGCGTCAATGATATGGTGATATTTGTTTGTGATGAGACAACTACAATTGATATATGGACAAAACGATATGATGATACATTTAACAAAATTGCAATTACAGAAGACCATAATCGGTTCAATGTTACAGTACTGCTAAAGCCTGAAACTAAAAAGAAAATAATTGATCACTTAAATGATAATTGTAAAATAATGATGGATATAAATATAGAACTTGTTTCTGCAAGCTATGTTTCTACAAAATTGAAATGCCGTGGTGAATTTATAAAATCAAATACAGACAATCTTGAAAATAATTTTGAATTGTCTGGTAAAGATTCAATGTGTTTCTGGGGTGGAAACATTATATATTCTGAAAAAGATGTGACTGTGCGAATGAAAAGTTAAATTTACTCAGTTCCAGATTTTGAAACAAAAAAGGAATTTTAGGAAAAAGTGATGGAAATAAAAAGAAGAGAGCCATATGATAAGAATCATGTGATGTATTACAAAGATTTGGAAGAGTTTTTTATACCAGAATTGGAAATTAGATATTGCAAAGGAGCAGAAATACCAACTGTATCAAGTATATATAATGACTACAGAGTATGGCTTTTATTTGCTGAATTTGAAGGAAAGGGGTGGACTTGCTTACAGGTTGCACATAGCAAAAAAAATGTAAAAAAGGAAATAGAATTTGTACTAGAGCATTTATCCAAAAGATGGGATAGAAGTGGTTGTGAACTAACTGACAGTCAATTTTATAAACATGTTTGTCCGGTTCCGAAACGAGGGGAGAATTATCGAGATATTCTTTATAGAAAAATTGGTTATGAGGGCAGTGAGTTTAAAATTTGTGTTTTGAATGTTGATAAGTATTTAGGATTGAAAAAGGTTGAAAAGAATAATAAGAATGATGCAGAGAGAATCATAGAAATATGTAAAAATCAGTATGCTGAAGCCAAAATTGCATATCAGACATTAGCAGTATATTGGCGAAAGGTTTCTAGTGCTATTGATGGACAGACGATTTCTTATGCAGTTGAGCATAGAAGCGAATTTGAATAGAGTGATTATTATATGATAGCTCACAATTTGTCAAAGGATACAAAGAAAGTAAAACTTGATTTCTTCAAAAAGCTATTGACTCCTACGCAACGTAATAGTTTACGATATGTTTATCGAGAGGGGGAAATGACAATGATGACAGTGAATGAGGTAAGTAAATTAACAGGAGTGAGTATA
>ERZ791659.256-NODE-256-length-40530-cov-3.38261_pt1 | contig 40530 bp, 46 predicted proteins | sample MGYA00510053_ERZ791659 | MGnify/ENA primary metagenome ERZ791659 (study PRJEB30046, sample SAMN00715192) | human gut metagenome | study: EMG produced TPA metagenomics assembly of the A metagenome-wide association study of gut microbiota in type 2... | reverse complement strand
CATACTGGTGAATATGTATTCCCGATTATCGATAATTCCTCACCAGTACCTATATATGATCAATATCGTTTGGCTCTGAGACGTATTAACCGACATTTGAAGAAAATGGCTTCTGATTTGAAAATAGATGTACGCTTGACAACATACACTGCCCGTCATACTTGGGCTACTTTAGCGCGAGAGAGTGGAGCTCCTATATCTATTATAAGTGCAGGACTGGGACATACATCCGAAGAGATGACACGGGTGTATCTTAAAGAATTTGATCAAGAGATGTTAGCGCAAGTAAATCGTACTGTCACTAATTTGTTGTAAAATGAAAACTAAATTTGTTCTTTAAATTTTGCGAAGTTCGGATTAATGATTTATATTTGTAACTGCTATCTATTCCGTAATAGAGAGTAACACAAGATATCATCTAACTATTGGTTAAAAATGATGTTGCAAAGTAAGCTTATTTCTAGCAGAAAAACACTATCTAAAAATTCAATAATACACTCTTTTTGTACAATCATAATATAATTCTCAAAAATAACTAATAATCAATCTGATAGTGGTTTATTAATTGCTTAGGAGTACAATGAAATTGTTGCTTAAAATAGCGATATAGTTGCGCTTGTGAGTCAAAACTACAGACTTCCATCAATTGTTTAACGCACACTCCAGGTTCGGCAACTTTAGCTAATATTCGTTCTTTTAATTGTTTCATCATCCATTGTTTGGCAGTCATTCCAAATTCTTCTTTGAATTTAATAAAGAAACTGGTTCTTCCTATATTTGACAATGCTATCAACTCGTCTAAATTATTAACTTTAGTGTAGTTCTCCATGACAAAATCTTTAAATTCTAATTCTTTCCCTATTATAGGATGAAAAAGAATAGCGATTTGTTCTTTCTCATAAAAACCTCTAAGTAGAAAGAATAATTCGCGCTGCATAATATCATGTAAATGCATACAGTTCATTTCATTTTTTAAGCAATAAATAATAATTTCAAGAAAAGGCATTAAGGGATAATGGATAGGTATGGAGTCGAAATTATATTCCATATCCTTACATATTGGAGTTAATGTTTGAAATAATAGCTTATCGCAACTGCTTAAAGGTACGTCGAACGCCATCGTTAGCATCTGGGACTTAGTTTCTGCCGATATTTTTATTATTGACGATTTAGGTAATAGTACCATTTCGTTATTATGGAATGTATATCCATGAAAATGATTGCAACTGACGGAAAAATGACCATTTAGAAAGAATACAAGGTAATTCTTTTGTGCACATTCTTCTTCTATAATTGTCTTTTTATTAAATTCAACATATTTGAATCCTGTGGTAATCTCTGTCATGTAGTTCTTGCATGACAAATGCTCTCCAATGTAAAGTAGCTCGTTTAATAATTGTTTTGTTTCCATGTTCTTTATTTCTAATGATTAAATAGCGCTTAATATCTTATATGTTTCACAATAGATTCAGTATTATAATATTTAAAGTATTGATAATAAGAATCTTATATTGTGTTTAATTGTAAACTATAAAGTATAATGTTTGATATGAAACATTATTTTAATATTTTGTTTAATATAAATCATTGTAAATCAGATATATATCATTGTTATATCTTGTGTTACTCTCTATTACGGAATAGAGAGTGATATTTAGAAATCCTAATTATATTGTATAATCATTTAGTAATCAGTATAATGTAGTCTATATCCATAGATTGGAAATTATGTTTTAAGAATAATAATTTCAATTTTTAACAATAAGGATAGGATCGGTGATAATGGTTTTTAGTCAAAAAAAAAGAGTAGATAAATGAATTATTTTTTTATAGTGATAGCGTTTTTTATAGCAGTATTTATGGGGTGGATTATTACTCCACAAATATTACTTGTTGCTTTTCGAAAACGTTTATTTGATGCAGTTGATGGTCGTAAGATACATACTGGTATTATCCCTCGTTTGGGAGGAGTTGCATTTGCGCCTATACAATGTTGTCTGTTGGCACTATCCATGTTTTTTATGTATAAGTTTGATTTGTCTTTTTCTGTTTTGAGTCCATCTTTAATATTTCCTCAATTTTTGTTGTTGATGTGTGGTTTGGTTATTCTATTTATGATAGGAATAATGGATGATTTAATTGGGGTTGATTATCGACGAAAATTTGCAATACAGGTGATAGCAGCTTCACTTCTTCCGCTTTCGGGGCTATGGATAAACGATTTATATGGTTTGGTAGGTGTAACTGCGCTATCTCCATGGATTGGCATGCCATTAACAGTATTTGTTGTTGTTTTTATAGTAAATGCTATAAACTTGATAGATGGTATTGATGGGCTTTGTTCCGGCTTATCTGCAATGGCCTGTATTATTTTAGGCTGTTTGTTTGCATATAATGAAGCTTGGTTATATGCAATTTTTGCTTTTATTACCACAGGTGTACTTATTTCCTTCTTCTACTATAATGTATTTGGCATGTTGAAAAGTAAGCAGCGTATTTTTATGGGTGATACAGGTAGTTTGACATTGGGATTGTCTGTTTCTTTTTTGGCCATTAGTTATGCTATGAACAATCCGTCTATAAAGCCTTTCTCAGAAGGGGCGATTGTAGTCTCCTATGCTGTATTGATAGTGCCGGTATTTGATGTCGTACGCGTCGTCTGGTTACGTTTTCGTAGTCATCAACCACTTTTTATGCCCGATCGTAATCATATACATCATAAGTTCTTACGAATGGGGATATCACATCATATAACGATGATACTTATTTTAATACTGGCATTGTGTTTTAGTCTCTTTAATATTATTGCAGTAGAATATATAAGTAACAATATAGTGCTTTTGGTGGATATCGTTTCTTGGATTGGTTTTCATTTATGGCTTGATAGAATAGAAGTCACCCAATTAGAAACTAAAATGAGCAAACAATTAAAATAAACGATATGAAAATTACTGTTATTGGTGGATCCGGCTTTGTTGGAAGTCGCTTGATTCATTTGTTGAAACAAACAGATTTTGAATTATTGAACATAGACAAACAGCAAAGCGGGCAACATCCGGAAATAACGAAAATTGCTAATGTGTCGGATGTACAAAAACTGACAGAACTGCTGAATGGTACAGATGTAGTCATACTGCTTGCTGCCGAGCATAAGGATAATGTGTCGCCGGTATCCCTTTACTATGATGTGAATGTTGGAGGTATGCGCAATACACTTACTGCCATGTTAAACAATGGGATATCCAGATTAGTATTTACCAGTTCTGTTGCAGTTTATGGACTAAATAAAATAAATCCCTCTGAGACATCCCCTGTTGATCCCTTCAATGACTATGGGCGTAGTAAATGGCAGGCCGAATGTGTATTACAAGAATGGTATTCCCAACATCCCGACTGGAATATTAATATTCTTCGTCCCACAGTTATTTTTGGCGAAGATAACAGAGGAAATGTTTATAATCTCCTGCAGCAGATTGCATCCGGCAAGTTTCTGATGATTGGTAAAGGGGATAATCAAAAATCTATGGCATACGTAGGGAATGTAGTTTCTTTTATTCACTTTTTGATACAAGAAAAGCAGACTGGTTATAATGTGTTTAATTATGTTGATAAGCCGGATTTCACGATGAATGATTTGGTTTATCGTGTGAGTGATGTTTTAGATAAACATATTCCTGCCACTCATTTCCCTTATTGGTTGGGGATGTTAGGGGGCTACTGCTTTGACTTGTTGGCCAAAGTGACAGGAAAGAAATTATCCGTGAGTTCCGTTCGTGTAAAAAAGTTCTGTGCGGTGACCCAATTCGATTCTGCTAAAATGCAGAATTCAGGATTTAAAGCTGCGTACACTTTAGAAGAAGGGCTGAAGCGGACTCTGCTGCGTGAGTTTGCTTCTTCCGGAATTCAAGAGACTTTTAACTGAAAAAATAACCCTTAGTTCCTTTTCCGGTTCGAAAGATACAAGAAAAGGAGTAAACAAGATAATAATGAAAACTTCGGTAGCCAACAGTTATGTGACTAGCGAAAGCGGAGCGCACCCGGAGGACATCTTTTATCAGGTAAATTATTAATAGAGAATAATCGTTATGGACGACAAAGTGAAACATTGGCTGGTTGCTTATGTACAGAGTAATAGAGAAAAAAGAATTTTCGAACGTCTTACCACGTTGGGTATCGAATCCTTTCTTCCATTACAGGAGGAAATACATCAATGGGGTGATCGCTGCAAGAAAGTGCAGCGAGTGATTATTCCGATGTGTATATTCGTTCATGTAACTTATCCCGAACGTCTCCAAGTTCTTCAGCTTCCATCTGTCAACCGTTTTATGGTGTTACGGGGCGAGAGTACACCTGCAACGATTCCCGAATCTCAAATGGAACGTTTCAAATTTATGCTTGATTATTCCGAGGAAGCAATTGAAATGTGTAATGAGCATCTCCAACCGGGAGAAAAAATAAGAGTAATCAAAGGCCCGTTGACAGGATTGGAAGGAGAACTTGTGACGATAGGAGGGAAAAGTAAGATAGCTGTCAGGATTAATGTATTAGGGACTGCGTTAGTGGAGGTTCCTGCAGGATTTGTGGAAAGAGTAGCTTGACGTTGATTTACAGTTCTTATTTTTAATTGATACGAATAGAAATTTATGGAGAATCCATTAACCTCTTCTTGTGTGAAGATAAAGGATAAAAATAGAAATAATAGTATAGAGTTTTTCCGGTTTCTTTTTATGCTGGTTCTGGCTGTCTGGCATTTTGAACTTATTAATATTTTCAAGCATGGTTACCTTGTGGTTGAATTCTATTTTATATTATCAGGTTTTTTATTATATCGTAGTTTTCTGAAAAGGAATATTGGAACTGTACGATATACGTTGAAAAAGATAAAGCGCTTCTATTTGGAATATTTGATTGCCTTTATCCTGATATACTCACTGAACCTATATTATATGCGGTTCTCTTTTGGAGCTTTGTCAATTGACTACATTTTTGACAATGTAATTCGCATATTACCGGAGTTGTTATTTCTTCAGGATATGGGGATTTTTAAAGGAGGATTTAATTATCCGTTGTGGTATTTGAGTGTTCTTATTGTAGGTGGAGGTTTATTGTATGCTATGCTGAATACCGGTAAACGTGTTACAGTAAATGTGATATTGCCTGTTCTTGTTATTTTGGTATATACTTATTTGTTTTCGTCAGACAAACCTTCTTTAGAGAATTGGGATATTGTCGGATGCTTTCCTTTACCCTTGTTAAGAGGTATGGCCGGCATAAGCATCGGAATTTTGACGTATCATATCTATATTAATAACATAGGCTCAATAACTAGATATAGAACATTACTAAATTTAGTCTCAATACCCTGTTTCCTCTTTTTTATTTTATCAATGTTTGCGGTTCAGTCATATGACTGTTATGTATTGATATTTGTCCCGGTGATGATACTGTCATGTGTTGTTCCGGGAACATGGATTAATATTGCTTTTAGCTCCTCTTTCTGGGCAAAATGTGGTGGTATAACTTATGAAATGTATCTTCTTCACGCTTCCGTTATGTATCTGTATACATCATGTGTAAAATATGGGGTGATTCACAATAAAATACTTCTGTTTTTCTGTTATTTAATTACTGTAGTGGTAGGGAGTATTATATTGAAGTATGTGCATGACAGGATATTAAAACGAGCTATTCCTTTTTTTACATAAGCTGTTGAATGAGTCTGTTTTAACAATAAAAACTGATAACTGTTGGGAAAATCGGGAAAGATAGCAAAGAATACCTTGTTGCTTTATGTGCGAATGCTATTCAGTATGTTAGTATCTTTATATACTTCACGTATAATACTGAATACTTTAGGAATAGAAGATTTTGGCATAAATAATGTAGTTGGCGGAATTGTAGTGATGTTTAGTTTTTTAAATTCTTCAATGAGTGGAGCTACATCCCGTTTTTTAACATTTGAATTAGGACGGAAAGATTATCAGAATTTGCAGAAAGTCTTTTCAGTGGCATTGACCATACATATTATAATAGCCTTAGTTATTCTCTTGTTGGGAGAAACTGTCGGTTTGTGGTTTTTGGAAAGTAAATTGATTATTCCTGAATCCCGTTTATGGGCGGCTCGGATTGTATATCAGTTCTCCGTGTTTGGCATGGCGCTGGGAATTATACAAGTTCCCTACAATGCATTGATTATAGCAAATGAGAGAATAGATGTGTTTGCCTATGTTGAGATAGGAAATATTTTAGTCCGGTTATTAATCGTGTACTTGTTAATCATTATTCCGTTTGACAAACTGGTTGTATTGAGTTCTTTGGGATTTGCAGCATCATTATTGGTGATGGCGATTTATAGGTTTTACTGTGTCCGTAACCTTGTAGGGTGCAGGTTTATCTTATCTGTTCGAAATCCTTATTTACGTCCCATGCTATTATTTTCAGGTTGGGATTTATACGGAAACATGAGCGTTATTGCCCGGACACAAGGTGTGAATATATTATTAAATATGTTTTTTGGCCCACTAATAAATGCGGCAGCAGGTATTGCAGGACAGGTGCAAGGTGCTGTGATGGGCTTTGCAGGAAATGTCTTGACAGCTACACGTCCACAAGTGGTTAAGAATTATTCGGTGGGAGATTTCGCAAGGGTAGAATATCTGGTCAATAAATGTGCGGTGTTCACTTTTATGCTATTGCTATTATTTACTGTTCCTCTACTGATAGAGACCAATTATGTGTTGGGTCTTTGGTTGAAAATAGTCCCCGATTATGCAGTATCTTTTTGTCGTTTGACATTGCTTTTTAATTTATTTGCCAATCTATCTTCTGTTGTAATGATTGCGATACATGCGACAGGAAAAATAAAACGCCCGAGCTTGATAAATGGGACATTGTATTTGATGGTAGTTCCTATATCCTATATTTCTTTCAAATTAGGCGGAAATCCTCAATGGGCTTATTGGGTTAATGTGATAGCAGTCTTTGGAGGGATGCTTTCAAATGCATGGACATTACATCTGCACCTGCCTTCTTATTCATTTAAAAAGTTTGTAATAAACCTGATGCGTTGTTTAAGTATTGCGATTCTTGTATTTGGTATACTTTATTTCTGTAGTAGTAGGATGGAAGAAGGATTGCTGCGTTTTATTGCCATAAGTCTGTCATCAGCATTATTAATAGGAGCAATTACTTATCTGGTTGTGATGAATAAATTAGAAAGAGCTTTGGTTCATAATATAATAAGAAGATATTGTAGCAGATGACTTTCCCGTTAATCAGTATTTTGACCCCGAGTTTCAATTGTGGTGATATCATTCATCGTTTGCTGGATTCAGTATTGGAGCAGACCTATCCCAATGTGGAAATGTATGTGATAGACGATGGCTCTACGGATGACACACAAATTATAGTTGAATCCTATATACCTTTATTTGAAAAGAGAAAGTATACATTATCCTATATATATCAAGAGAATGCGGGGCAGTCTGTCGCCATCAACAATGGTTTGAAGTTAATCAAAGGTTCATACCTGGTATGGCCGGATAGTGATGATTATTATGCTTCCCCAAGAGCTTTGGAAATATTGATAAATGTGTTTCTGACTGAAAACAGGAAAAGTGATATAGGATTGGTACGCTGTGAAGCGAATTTGTTGGATTCACAAACATTGCAGTATGTTGGGAAGTTGGGGCTGAATGCCCGGAAAAAGCAAAGCGAATATCTTTTTGAGGATTGTCTTTTTGCAAAAAACGGATACTGGTTTCTGGCGGGAGGATACATGGCAGACCTTCGTCTGGTTGATAAATATATTGTAGGAAGAGAAATTTATACCGAGAAGATTACCGGTCAGAATTGGCAGTTAATGCTGCCGTTGTTGTATGAAAACCGTTGTGTTACGGTAAAGGAATCTTTATACAATGTATTGGTGAGAATGGAATCTCATTCACGGGGTACATCTTATAAGGAACTGTTATGTAAAGTGCAATCTTATGAAAGAACAATATCCGGAACATTGGAACGTATGAATTGTATTCCGGTCAAAAAGAAAAAAAAGTATAAGGCTGCATTGTATATGAAATATGTGTATGAGCAAATGAACCTGGCTGTTTTGTTCGATAGAAAAGAAGAAATGAGACAGTTATATAGTGAACTTAAAAGAAACAGGCATCAAAGGAAGCATATCTCCTTGCGTGATAGAATAAAGTATTTTGTATTGCTGGATTGCCATTCTTTTTATTCATTGTTTATTAATCTGAAAAAGTCCTTCTTCCATGGATAGAATACATATCACAGATAAAAAAGATTGTTGCGGTTGTACATCCTGTGCTTCAGTATGTCCCCGGCAATGTATAACGATGACGCTTGACAAGGAAGGTTTCCTGTATCCCGGGATAGAGGAATCTTTATGCATTAACTGTGGACTTTGTGAAAAAAGATGTCCGGTAATACATCGTCAAGATATGATTGGCAAGCCATTGAAGATATATGCGGCCAGGAATACGGATGAAGAAATCCGGATGAGAAGTTCCTCTGGTGGGATTTTTTCTTTATTGGCAGAACAAGTGTTGGAAGAAGGTGGGGTCGTTTTTGGTGCGCGTTTTGATAATCATTGGGAAGTAGTGCATGATTATACCGAAAGCAAAGATGAACTCTCTGCCTTCCGTGGTTCGAAGTATGTACAGAGCAGGCTGGGAGATAGTTTTTTGCAAGTGGAAACATTTCTGAAAACGGGACGTACTGTCTTGTTTTCAGGAACTCCCTGTCAGATAGCAGGTCTGAAATTATTCTTGCATCATGAATACAATAACTTGTTAACTGTTGATTTTGTGTGTCATGGAGTACCCAGTCCCAAAGTCTGGAGGCGTTATTTGATTGAAAAAGCAGAAAATAGACGGATACATGATATTGATTTCCGGTCAAAAAAAGAAGGTTGGAAAAAATTCAGTTTTTCTCTATCATTATTGGTGAATGAGAGTGGAGAGACTGTATCATCTACATCCGTGTTTTATGAGGATATATATATGAAAGCCTTCTTGTCAGATTTAATATTACGCCCTTCCTGCTATGCCTGTCCGTTTAAATCCGGACGGGCGGGAAGTGATGTCACTATCGGTGATTTTTGGGGAATTGAAAACATATTGCCGGAGATAGACGATGACAAAGGAGTTAGCCTGGTACTGTTGAATAATGAAAAGTCACTTATATATTATAAGAAAATGAAGGCACGTACTTTACAAATATCTTCATATGAAGAGGTAGTTCGGGGGAATCCTAATATAGCATATTCTGTCAACCGGCATCCTAACAGAGGACGTTTTTTTAAAAGATTGGATGAAGCTTCATGCTTGGAAACATTGATTACCAAGAACTTGAAATATCCATTTTTTTATAGAGTTAAACAACGTATTAAAAGAGAATTATATAAATGAAGATTGCGATATTGACGTTTCCGCTACGTGAAAATTACGGTGGAGTACTTCAATGTTATGCTTTGCAAACCATTCTTCAGAGGATGGGACATGAAGTAGAGGTCATTAAATGGTCGGCTTCGTTCGTCTTTTCTTTCCGTGGTGTTTTAAAAGGCATATATAAGAAACTACTAAGTAAAATATCAGGAAAAGACGAATTTGTGAGAGTAAGATTGGAAGCATATATCAGACATCGGAGAATTATCCGGTTCATAAAAGACAAAATAATATTCACAAGTGAGGAATATTATTATAAAAATGATTTGGAGCGTTTGTCTGATAGTGATTTTGATGTTTTTATAGTAGGTTCCGATCAGGTATGGAGAAGCCTGTTTATGGCAGATTCGTGGATAGACCTTTATTTTCTGTCTTTTTTGAAAATGAAAGATAAAAAGCGGATAGCTTATTCAGCTTCTTTTGGTGTTGACCATAAGGAGTATACAGACGAACTTGTTGTAAGGTGTGGAGATTTATTTTCCCATTTTGATGCCGTTTCAGTAAGAGAAGATAGTGGATTGGAATTGATTGAAGAATATCATTGGAAGTGTAAGAGAGACAGTATCCAGACGTTAGATCCTGCCATGTTGTTAAATAAAGATGATTATATACATTTGTTTCATTTGAATATGGAACAATATGGAATTAATTTGTTCGCTTATTTGCTGGATGTCCAGACTGAAGCAAATCGTATTTTAGAACAGATAGCTTTAGAGAAGGGCTTGAAGATTATAAGAGTGCAGGGGTCAATCGAGAAATCATTGGGATTCAGGTCATTATTTGCTTTGCCGTCATTATCACCTGTACAGTGGGTGGAGCATATTGCGTCATCCCACTTTGTAGTTACAGATTCATTTCATGGGTGTGTGTATTCTATTCTGTTTCATAAGCCTTTTATTGTAGTTGGTAATACGGTGAGGGGCAATGCGCGTATTTCTTCATTATTACGTCTTGTGCAATTAGAATATCGTTTTGTTTCTTCCCAGGAAGACTTTGAGCAAAGAAAAAAAATACTGTTGGAACCTGTTGACTATAGGGATGTGGAATTGATATTGGATGAAAAACGGGCGATGAGTCTTGACTTTCTGAATACAGCCATCAATTATTGAATATTAGATTTTAAGTAATGGAAAAGAGAATGATACCAATTGTTTTTTGTTTTGATACAAATCTGGAGCTGCAGGCGGGTGTATGTATTACATCGTTGCTATTCAATGCAAGACCTGAGACTTTTTATGACATTTTTATTTTGCATGGAGAGCAATGTTCTTTTGAGAATAGCGAATTAAACAAATTACCTTTGATTTATGGGAATTGCAGGATTCAATATCGTTGTGTAGGTAGGGCTTTTGAATCAGCTTTTGAGATTAGGGGGATAACTATCGCTACTTATTACCGTTTATTGATTCCGGAAATTATTCCGGAGTATGATAAAATCATATATTCAGATGTAGATGTAATTTTCCGTAATGATTTGTCTGAAATATATGAAAGCACAAATATGGAGGGATATTATGTTGCCGGGGTGGTAGATGCCTCTTATTTTAGGCCGGATCACCGGAATTACATAGAGAATACATTGAAATTATCATATACAGAATATATATATGCCGGAAACATGGTGTTAAACTTATCTCTTCTCCGGCAAGAAAATGTTGTTGAAAGATTTATAGATGAAGCGACCCATTCGCTTTACAAATATCAAGATATGGATATTATAAATATAGTCTGTAAAGGTAAGATTTGCAGAATGCCGCCATTATTTTGTTTTTCTTCTGACATTTCAAAATATTCCGCTGATATGTTGGAAACGCCCCTTTATACGCAGGAAGAACTGAGGAAAGCACAAGCAGAAGGAATAGTCCATTATACAGGCCCTAAACCTTGGTGGGGGTGGTGTCCTAATTTTGATATTTGGTGGGAATATTACAGAAAATCCATCTGGTTTAATCCGAAAGTTTACTGCGATTTTTATGTCAGCCGGCAATCTAATGCAGATTTGGATTGCTTGTCATTGTGGAAAAGGATTAAGATTCTGATACGATATTTCAAAAATGGCAGGAAGCAGTTGAAACAAAAGGTTGATTTATAACAGAAGCTACAAATGAAAATACGAGAAATAAATAAGAGCAGACAGTCCAATCTGGAATTACTCAGATGCATTTTAATGTTTATGTTATTAATACTGCATTTTAACGGCATAGCACTTAAATATCCGGTAACATCAGAAGAACTGAATCTGAATTTCCTTAGTGGAATGTCACAGTTGGCCATCGAGAGTTTTACAGTTATCGTGGTGAACTGTTTTGTATTGATTTCAGGATATTTCGGTATCAAGATGAATCCCCGTAAAGTAGTATCACTTTATTTGCAATGTTTATTCTATTCCATATTAGCCCTTTTGGTATTACACCCATTACCGGACATAACACAGAAGCAACTGTTCTTTTCCTTTTTAGTATTTTCCAATTCTCCGTTGTGGTTTATTACATGTTATGTAGGTTTACTTCTTTTTGCTCCTGTCCTGAATAAAGCCTTGGAGAGTATATCCTTAAAAGAACATCTATATTTTATCTGTTTATTGACTATCTTGAATTGTTATTTGGGATGGTTATGGAAAGCGGAGATGAATGTTATCGGATATTCTACCATGCAGTTTGTTTATATATACGTATTAGGAAGATATCTCCGTAAAATTGATTTGAATAATGTAAAAAGAAAAAGACTATACCTTATTACCGGTTATATCTTATCGGGTCTGATAAATCTGCTGATGGCATATATTGCCATTGAAGCAGGATGGGGACAGCATGCAGACCTTCATGTATTTGCTTACAATAACCCTTTGGTGATTCTGTCTTCTTGCTTCTTTATGTTGTTGTTCACCACATTTAATATTCAGAGTAACTGGATTAACCGTATAGCGAGCTCGTCATTGGCTGTGTACATATTTCATATGTATTTCTGGGATATAATAAGAAGACAAATTGTGATACAAGCGGGTGAACTATCCACGGGCTTGTTTTTGTTATGGGCGGTTTGCGCTATTTGCGCAATTTATATTCTTGCGATTTTGGTAGATAAGGTAAGGATGTTCATAATGCGGCCGGTAGAAAAAGTAATTGGAAGACATCTGAAGGTATGAATGATTATATAAAATCAGACAGGATTGAATATTATCCAATCCTGTCCAAAGAAGGATTTATGGACTATCTTTTACATTCAGAGCAATATTGTGTGAGGGCTTATTTATATGCCTTACGTTCGGAAGAGTGGTACACATTTTACGCTCCCAATAAATGGCTGATGTATTATTACAAAAGAAAGAAAAATATATTAGGGCGTAAGTTAGGCTTCTTTATAAGCGCCGGTTGCTTTGATATAGGATTGAAAATATGGCATTACGGCTCTATTATAGTGAACCCTAAAGCGCGTATCGGTAAAAACTGCACAATACACGGTAATTGTTGCATTGGCAGTAAGGGAACTTTTCCGGATGATTCTCCTGTTATAGGTGACAATGTCGACATAGGCCAGAATGCACAGATTTTAGGCGGAATCACGATTGCGGATGGAGTTAAAATCGGAGCCGGTGCTGTTGTTACAAAATCAGTATTAATTCCGGGAGTTACAGTAGTGGGAATACCGGCCAGAATTATGAAATGAAAATGAAACTATTAATATATACTCCCGTATTCTATCCTAGTGTGGGCGGACTGGAAACCATGAACCTGTTGCTGGCAACAGAATTCTCCAATCATGGTTACGAAGTGGTGTTGATGACACCCATTCCATGTAATGAAAGAATAGATGTTAATTTTACAGTCGTGCGCGCGACGGACAATGCAACTCTCTGGAAATACTATAAATGGTGTGATGTCTTCTTCCATTCAGCCTTGGTCTTGAAAAAAGCATGGCCGGTTTTTGTCAGACCCAAAAAGTGGGTCATAGCCCATCATTCATGTTCTTTTAACTGGAACCAGAAGAGAGATTTTTCTTCTTTCTTAAAATGGTTTCTTTCGAATTTAGCCCACAATATTGTAGTCAGCAATGCTGTCGGACGGAAATTGAAGTTATGCCGCAAATATAGTGTTATTTACAATGCTTATGACAACCACACTTTTAAGCTCTCCAATTACTCGCCTAGAAGGGATTTTGTATTTGTCGGAAGGCTGAGCAGGGAAAAAGGAGCCGATTTGTTGATTAAGGCATTTGCTATGTACTATAATAAGAGTCAATATCATTTTCACTTGACTATAATCGGTGACGGGGCAGAATTAAGGAAACTTCAGGAACTGGCCCGACAACATAATATGGAGCCTTATATACATTTTAAAGGTGTAATGAGAGGGGAGGCATTAGTCAATGAATTGAACAGACATTCATGTCTGATAATGCCAAGTTCTTGCTATGAGGCTTTTGGCATAGTCGTTTTAGAAGCTTTAGCTTGCGGTTGTTATGTGTTGGGTTCTGATGGCGACGGCATTCAGGAAGCGATGGGTGTTTGTGGAACTACTTTCAAGAAAAAGAGTGAAGAGGATTTAAGTATGAATCTGTTGAAATATGAAAAACAGGATGCAGAAAGCTTTCAAAATCATATTGAGAAAGCAAGTGCGTATGTATCTCATTTTTCTCCACAAATAGTAGCGAAAAAATATATGGATTATTTTGCAGGATTGTCAGGCAGTCTTGATTAAAAGATATCAAATGATTGAATTTGTACCCGTAGTAATAGCTTTTACTCCTAATTATTTTATTCCGGCGGCAACATGCCTTCATTCTATGTTCGAAAATATGGAACAGGTCAGGCGGATTCACGTTATATGTCTGCTTAGTGAAGAACTTCCCCCGCAGTTGAAAGAAAAGATACAACTGATTGGTGGGGAGCGTGCGCAGTATTCTTTTGTAAATCTCGAGGGGAGGTTGCAAGATATATATGTTGATGCCAAATATACCGAAGCCGCGTCTTACCGTTTGTTGTTGCCCGATTTGCTGCCTGAATACGATAAAGTGATATATATAGATTGCGATGTAATAGTTCGTAATGATTTAGCGGAACTTTACCATTCGATAGATTTGGGGAATAATTATCTGGCAGCTGTTTTTGAGGCCCCTTTAGATTTTCAGACAGAGCGTTTTAAGGCAATAGGATGCAATCCGATGCAGTACATCAATTCGGGGTTTTTAATCATGAATCTGGAGTTAATGCGTCGGGATGGTATGGTAAAGAAGTTTCTGGAAGCGTCAAAAAAAGAATATCTGGAGTTTCCTGACCAGGATGTGCTTAATCAGCTTTGTAAAGGCCGGATAATAGGATTGCCACCCTATTATAATGCTATACGGACTTTCTATTTGCCACAGTATAAATCTTTATTTCTTCGCAAGTATACCGAACAAGACTGGATAGATATTCACCGACATGGAACGGTGCATTATACCGGTGCTAAACCGTGGAATCATTTTACTGTTGAATTTCTACTTTGGTGGCGATATTATGAATTGCTTCCCATGGAAGTAAAGAAAGAATGGAAAGTAAACAAAAGGATGTATCTATTATTCCGGTTCGGCAAATCCTTTTTGGGAAACTATCTGATTAATACAACTCAATTCTTATATCGTAAATTGAAATACGGATGTTAGAGAAAATAAAAAAAACAGTCCGGCTTTTAGTACCTGCGTCCTGTTGGAAATCAGTTCGTAAAAGAACGATTATAAAACGGCAAAAAGCGGTTGCTGATTTCTGGAATCCGGTTATTACCGGATATTTTAGCGGGAATATGGAGAAGTACTCGTTGAAACCTAAAAAAAGCATGGAGAGTCAGCGCATTATCTGGCAGTACTGGGGACAAGGCATTGATACGCATACGTTGCCCGAGATAATACAAATATGTTTTCAGTCTGTGGATAAATATAAAGGTGATTATCAGGTAATCCGTCTTACAGACGCAACTATACCCGACTATCTGGATTTGCCGGCTTTTGTTTGGGAAAAGCGGAAGAATCCGCAGTTTACCCGTACATTCTTTTCCCATTCTTTTCCGATTTGCTACGGTTGGCATTATTGGCAACATATGGCGGGATATGGTTGGATGCCACCATTTTGTTAACCGGTCATTTGCCGGAAGCATATAAGAAGACAGAATTCTTTATGTTCCAGCGTTCTGATGAAGAAAAAAACAAAGACTATTGGGAGAACGTTTATGCTTACTATTTCGGATGGGACAGAGACTTTAAGGTGCGGGTGCTGAATAGTGTCATTTATGCACAAAAAGGCAGTCAGGTCATTTCCGTATTATGTGATTTATTGTTGCATTTCTGGAGAACCCAAAATACCGTTCCCGATTATTTCTTCTTTCAGGTCTTATTTAACGAATTGATGACCAGTCGTTTTCCTGATAGGAACTCTATGATAGTCAATGATTGCATTCCGCATATCCTGCAAACTAAAATTAACGGAACCTATGATAGCTTTTCATTTGAGGAAGCATTAGAGTTGAGCAATATACATAAAATGGCATATTATGATGAGAATGCGATGGAACGGTTAAAGACAGTAATCAGATTAAAAAAGGAAATTTGAAATGCGACATGCCTATTTGATAATTTCTCACAATGAATTCATGGTTTTAGAGAAGTTAGTCCGAGCCTTGGATGTTGAATGGAACGATATCTATATCCATTTCGATAAAAAACTGAAGAGCTGTCCTGCATTTGAAACCCTGCATGCAGGGTTACACATCTTGAAAGAACGGACAGATATTCGCTGGGGGCATATTTCATTAATTAAGGCTGAATATGCTCTGTTCGAAGCAGCTTATTCCCGAGGCGGATATAGTTATTACCATCTGCTTTCCGGAGTACATTTTCCATTGAAGTCTCAAGACTATATCTATAATTTTTTTGAAGGCTTGAAAGATAAGGAAGTATTTGCGTCCGTGCCTAACTGTGATTACCAGACTAATCAGAAGATGCGGCGATATAATTTCTTTATGAAGAATTTCATGCATAAGGATTACCGGATAAGACGGCTTAACCAGTTCTTATGGAAAGTTTGTATCCGCATTCAGAAAGAATTGCATATTTTCCGAAATAAGGAGCGATCCTATAAAATTGCTTCCGAATGGGTGAGTGTGACTAACCGTTGTGTCGGATATATGTTACAGAACAAGAAAGAAGTCTTGAAGCGGTATCGCTTTACGTTGGCCGGCGATGAGTTTTTTATACCTTCGGAGTTAAGTGAGTCACCTCTGAAAGATAATATCTATTATTATGACAGACTGTTGAAGTGCGATTTTGACGGCGGCTCCAGCCCTCGTGTCTATCATTCGGAAGATTATGAAGAACTGCTTGATTCTGATTGCCTGTTTGCCCGTAAGTTCAGTCAAACGGATATGGGCATTGTAAATAAGATTTTAACTCATATAGCTACCAAACCATGAAGCACGCTTACTTGATTATTGCCCACAGTGAATTTGAAGTCCTTTCCCGGCTTCTTCAGGCGGTTGACGATGAACGGAATGATATTTACATTCACTTTGACCGGAAACTGAAAACCTATCCCGTTTGCCGGACATTGCATGCGGGGCTGCACATCTTGACAGGACGTATTGATGTCCGTTGGGGGGATATAAGTGTAGTGAAGGCTGAATATCTCTTATTTGAGAATGCATATAAACATGGCGGATATAGTCATTATCATTTGCTTTCAGGGGTTGACATGCCTCTTAAGTCCCAGGACTATATCCATCTTTTTTTCCAACTCAATGCAGGAAAGGAGTTTGTCGGTTATTATCAAGGAAACATTGCCGGAGAAATAAACCGTAAAGTAAGGAAGTGGCATTTGTTCCCCAAAAGTTTTAAAGAAACGGACGGACTTGTGGCTACAGGGAAGAAGGTGTTACGCGCCGGATTCATCCGTATACAGTATATGGCAGGATTGTGCCGGAACAAGACCGTAAATTTTAAGAAAGGCACCCAATGGGTGAGTCTGACTGCCGATTGTGTCGGATATTTGCTTCAGCAGAAGAAAGAAGTGGAGCACATATACAGTCATACTTTTTGTGCGGATGAAATCTTTGTGCAGACCATCTGCTGGAATTCATTATTTCGTGACCGTATTTATGATGCAACGGACGAAGGGCGCGGATGTGCAAGAATGATTAACTGGCAAGATAATCAGATTAAGGAATGGGAAGAAAAGGACTTTGGAACTTTGATGCAATCGGAAGCCTTGTTTGCACGGAAATTCAGCAGCCGGTATATAAGTGTAGTAGATAAAATACTAAAAGAAATCTTATGTTGAAAAATGAACTTGAAAAAAGGCAGTCGGAGTTGATAGAAGCCTTGAGATTTCCGTTGATTGTCCTTGTTGTCTTCATCCATGTACTTCCTGAACGTCTGCTCCCCATAGAAATGAATTTTTCGGGAATGAATATATATCATGTTTTTTCAGAAACAATTTCTCATATTATAGGCCGGATAGCAGTCCCTTGCTTTTTTCTTTTTTCCGGCTATTTTTTCTTTCGCAAGTCAGGCTCATGTGACTTTCACTTTTATCGTTCGCAGTTGAAGAAACGCTGTATGACACTTGTAATTCCTTATTTTTTATGGAATGCTCTCATGATAATAGCTATATATGCCAAACAATATATTTTTTCTTTATTATCGCTGGAAGTTAAAGAAGACGGGATATTCAATATTCAGAATCAGTCATGGGTTGAACTGTTCTGGTTGGGGCCGGTTGATTTTCCTTTATGGTATTTGCGTGATTTGATTTGCATGTCCTTGTGTGCGCCCTTATTTTACTGCTTATTCCGCTATTTGGGGAGATATGGACTTTTAGCTCTGTTGGCGTTGTATCTCACTACTTGGGAGACGCGGGTTCCGGGATTCAGTATGACAGCTTTCTTTTTCTTTGGTGCGGGAGCTTATTGGGGCATTCATAAAGAAAATCTTTTAAGGCTGAGTTTGGAATTCAGCTATGAGAGTGGCATAGGGGCATTGCTGCTTCTATGCTGCGCTATTTATAATAATGGGCATGAACTGGGCGAGTATTTGGTCAGGCTCTTTATCCCTTTCGGAATCGTTAGCGCCATTAATTTGATGAACAGGGTGATTGGCAGCGATTTCTGGAAAAGAAAATTCTGTAATTTGTCCGTTACAGTCTTTTTCATTTACGCTATTCATGAGATGTATATAATCAATTGGACAAAAGGATTCTTTTCACGCACTTTTTTGGTCGATAGTGCCGGCGGACTCCTGCTGGTTTATATTCTTACACCTGTAATAACCGTTATTATCTGCCTGCTGCTTTATTATTTGCTGAACAGGACAACCCCGAAAATTCTGGCTTTTCTGGTTGGTGGACGAGTGGCAACTAAAATATCCGGAGGAGAATAAATGAAGAACGAAAATATGAAAGTCTCCGTCATTGTCCCCGTATATAATGCTTCAGCAACTTTGAAGCCCTGCCTGATGTCCTTATGCGCTCAGACATATAAGAATCTGGAGATTTTATTTGTAGATGACTGCAGCACGGACGATAGTCTGGATATACTTATTGATTATGCCGGACAATATCAGGGAGATAATTTTGCAGCCAAAGTTTTGCGTCATGAATACAATCGTGGAGTGGCGGCCGCACGCAATACGGCGTTAAGACATGCCACGGGGGATTATGTTTACTATGTGGATGCGGACGATACCATAGAGCCGGATACCTTGGAGTGCCTGTTGAAAGAAGCGCAGGAAAATGATTCGGATATTGTGGGGCATGAATGGTTCCTGACATTTAATGCCGGGGAGAGGTATATGAAACAACCCGTATATTTCAATTCCTATGAAGCGTTATGTTATATGATGTGTGGAGTAATGCGTTGGAATTTGTGGCTTTTTCTGGTTCGCCGTTCACTTTATATGGAGAATGATATTCATTTTACGGAAGGGATGAATATGGGGGAAGATATGATGGTGATGATGAAATTATTTCTTTGTGCCGGGAAAGTATCCGTGGTCAACCGTCCCTTTTATCACTATGAACAGCAGAACCAACATTCGCTGACAAAAACATATTCGCAAGAACACGTCAGGCAAGTGACAGCTAATCTTTTTGAGGTGGAGCGGGCTATTAACGCTTCTCCTTATGCTTGTTCGTTATCAAAGTTTCTTCCTTTTTTAAAACTCAATATAAAACTTCCGCTTCTGATGACAGACGATGAATCCCGCTATAAGCTATGGCTGGAATGGTTTCCCGAAGCTAATGGCCACGTTTTGAAAAATAAGATGCTTTCTTTCAGAACGAAAGCTATCCAATGGATAGCTGTAAAACGATATTTCATCTTTCTGAAACTGTATTATCGTATTGTGTTCAAGGTGGTTTATGGAGTTATTTACAAATAATTGCTGATAGATAAAGTATGATGCGCTTATTAGCTATGCTATTGGTATCAATGGCCGTGAGTGGATATTATTTCCCCTTCAGGTTTTCTTTTTTTCCTGTTGCGAATACGAAAATGATATTAGCTATTATCGGCATATTGTTGGTGGTTTATCAAGGTTGCCGGAAAAATGGGATGATTATCACGAAAGAATTTATGGGAGCTGCCGGCCTGGCTTTTATTTTCTCATTCATCTGTTTTGCTTCGGTTGATTATAATAATACGGATGATTATTCTTATGTCACTTACTTTAGTTCCTTTTTCACGTGGTTGGGAGGAGCCTATGCCGTGTGCGCCGCTATTCGTGCCGTTCATGGAAAAGCTACTTTACGGCTGCTCATCAGCTATCTGGCATTCGTATGTGTATCCCAGTGCATACTGGCTGTTTTGATAGATCGGATTCCCGCCTTTCAGGCCTTGGTAGATACTTATATAATGCAAGGACAATGGTTTTATAGACAGGTAGACCGCCTCTATGGCATTGGTGCTGCGTTGGATCCTGCCGGTGTACGGTTTTCTATTGTTCTGTTGCTGATTGCATACTTGTTGTGCGAAGACAACCTTGTCCGGCAAGACCGGAAGAGAATAATCATTTATCTGGTATGTTTTTTCCTTATTGCTATTCTAGGAAATATGATTTCGCGGACTACTACTGTCGGAATGGTGATGGGATTTGCTTATATAATCTATTCTACGGGAATTTTCCGTTTGATTATACAGGTGCGCAATTTCAAGTTTTATTCAGTATTTGGGAGTCTGCTGGTCGTGTTTATCGTTGTGGGGACTTACCTGTATCAACACGATACTGATTTCTACCAGAATATGCGGTTTGCTTTTGAAGGCTTTTTCAGTTGGGTTGAAACCGGTGAATGGCGGACAGATTCGACAGACAAACTAAATACAGTGATGTGGGTTTGGCCGGATAATTTTGAAGGATGGATGATTGGAACGGGATTATTCGGTAATTGGGGTTATAACACGGATATCGGCTATTGTCGTTTTATTCTCTATTGTGGATTGTCGGGATTTGTAGTTTTTGCCCTGTTTTTCGTGTATAATGCCTGGGTGTTTGCGCGTAAATTCCCCGCTTTCCGTCTTTTAGCTTTTGCCTTGTTATCATTGAGCTTTATAATTTGGGTAAAAGTATCGACCGACCTTTTTATTATTTATGCCTTGTTCTATTGTCTGGATGAAGACATGAAACAGAAACCAGAATTATCAATCGAATGAAAATCGTCTATTGTATAGCCGGTACCTGTAACTCCGGCGGTATGGAACGGGTATTGGCCAATAAAGCCAATTATCTGGTCAAGTGCGGATGTGAAGTGTCTGTCATCACTACCGACCAGCGTGGGCAGCCATCTTTCTTCAGTTTGGATGAACGCATACAATGTTATGACCTGAATATCAATTACGAAGAAAATAACGGAAAATCCCTTTTGAATAAAGTAATCCGCTATCCTTTGAAGCGATGGAAACACCGGAAGCGCCTGACTGCCTGTCTGAAACAGATAAGGCCGGACATCACCATATCCATGTTCTGCAACGACGCCTCTTTCCTTTGGAGAATAAAGGACGGAAGCCGGAAGGTGCTTGAGATTCATTTCTCCCGCTATAAACGTTTGCAATACGGACGCAAGGGAATCTGGAAAATGGTCGATCAATGGAGAAGCAGGACGGATGAAAGCATAGTGAAGAAGTATGATCGCTTTGTCGTGCTGACGCATGAGGACAAATCCTATTGGGGAGATTTGCCGAATATTACAGTCATTCCGAATGCACTCACATTTTCCGACATACAGCAACCGGCTTCATTGGAAAATAACAAAGTGATTGCAGTCGGCCGGTATAGTTATCAGAAAGGATTCGATTACCTGATTGATGCCTGGGAGATTATTCATCGTTTCCGGCCGGAATGGGTGCTGGATATTGTCGGAAACGGAGAATGGCAGAATCGTCTGCAACGGCAAATTGATGAACACGGGTTGAGCCATTGCATACGTTTGAAACCTTCTACCAATGATATCGGGGAAGAATACCGACAAGCATCTTTATTAGTGATGTCTTCGCGCTATGAAGGCCTGCCAATGGTTTTGCTGGAAGCTCAATCCTTTGGACTGCCGGTTGTCTCCTTTGCCTGCAAGTGCGGGCCTAAAGATATAATCACCGACGGAGAAAACGGATATCTGGTATCCGAAGCAAATCTCCCGATGCTTGCAGACCGCGTGTTGAGGTTGATGGAAGATGACAAGCTCAGGAAACGGATGGGAATGAATGCGTATATGAATTCGGGAGCTTTTTCGGAAGAGCGCATCATGAAGTGCTGGACAGAACTATTCGGTGAACTGACATCGGGAAAATGTGCAGTGGAAGAAAATAGCCGGGAAGAAAAGTGACGGAAAGAAAAGTGACGGAAAGAAAAACAATAGTGGTTTCGGCTGTAAGTTTGCGGAAAGGAGGTACATTGACTATTCTTCGGGATTGTCTGGAGCATCTTTCCGCTTTGGCTGCCGGCGGCGGATATCGTGTGGTTGCGTTGGTGCATAGGCGGGAACTGGCCGAATATCCGGGAATAGAATATATCGAAATGCCTGAAATCATTAAAGGTTGGGGGCGCAGGCTGTGGTGTGAGTATGTAACGATGTATAGAATTTCAAAACAACTGAAACCCGTGTACTTCTGGTTGTCTCTCCACGATACCACACCAAGAGTGATAGCGGAACACCGGGCGGTCTATTGCCAGACATCCTTTCCTTTTTACAAGTGGGGATGGCAGGATTTCAGGTTTGATTACAAAATTGCGTTATTCGCTTTGTTCACCCGTTTTGCTTACCGCATCAATGTACACCGCAATGATTTTCTGATAGTGCAGCAAGAGTGGTTGCGTGCGGGATTCAGCCACATGTTGGGAGTAAAAGGAGAAAAGTTCATAGTAGCTCCACCGGAACGTAAAGAAGCAAAAGTAGTCGCCGAAGATATAAAGCTTCCCTGCTTCACATTCTTTTATGCATCCACTCCCGATTGCCATAAAAACTTTGAGCTTCTGTGTAGGGCTGCTTCCCTGCTCGAACAAGAAACCGGTAAAGGCAGATTTAAAGTTATCCTGACTATCAGCGGAAAAGAGAACCGGTATGCACGATGGTTGTACAAGAAATTTAAGAAAACGGATTCTGTCGAATTTGCCGGCTTTATGAGCAAAGAACGTTTGTTCGGATATTATAATGCTGTCGACTGCCTGGTATTTCCTTCGAAGATAGAAACCTGGGGATTACCGGTTTCCGAATTTATGCCGACCGGCAAACCTATGTTGCTGTCAAATCTGCCTTATGCGCATGAAACGGCGGCCGGAAGTGACAGGACTGCCTTTTTTGACATCTCAAGACCGGAAATGCTGAAAGAACAGATGAGGCGGCTATTAAATGAAGACAGCAGCTTTTTGGCTTCTGTCGGTTCATCGGAGAAGAGATTCCCGAATGTCTGTTCATGGCAGGAATTATTTGAGTTGCTATTAAAAAGTGACAGCCACTCTTCAACACAATAAAAAAACGACTTCGAAAATAATGAAAATTCTACAAATTGGTAAATTCTATCCCATCTACGGTGGTATAGAGAAAGTGATGTTCGATATCATGATGGGATTGTCGCAAAGGAAAATTTATTGCGACATGCTGTGCGCATCGGCGGAGAACCAACCTGCCGGTGACCTTCCGTTGAACAACTATGCGCGGGTGCTTCGTGTGCCGGCATGGAAAAAGGTGGCTGCCACGATGCTGGCTCCTGCCATGATTTTCCGGTTGCGTAAGATTCAAAAGGAATATGACGTGATTCATATCCATCATCCTGACCCGATGGCGTGTCTGTCTTTGTTTTTGTCCGGCTATAAAGGGCCTGTCGTTTTGCATTGGCATAGCGATATATTGAAACAGAAAATCCTGTTGAAATTCTATACCCCGTTGCAGGACTGGCTACTCCGCAGAGCGGATGTGATTGTCGGGACAACGCCGGTTTATATCGCGGAATCTCCTTTTCTTGAGAAAGTACAGGATAAAGTCTGCAATATACCTATCGGAGTGGACGCGGTGAAGCCGGTATTTGAGCGGGTGGTACGCATCAGGGAAAAATATGCCGGAAAAAAAATCATATTCTCTTTAGGGCGTCTGGTCGAGTATAAAGGATATGAATACTTGATACGTGCTGCCTGTCGGTTGAGCGATGACTATATGATCTTGATAGGTGGCAAAGGCCCGCTTCGCCAGCATTTGCAAATGTTGATTGAAGAATTGGGAGTGGCGGATAAAGTGAAATTGGCAGGTTTTATAAGCGATAAGGATTTGCCTGATTATTTCGGAGCTTGTGATGTGTTTTGTCTGAGTTCCATTTGGAAGACGGAAGCATTTGCCATTGTGCAGGTAGAAGCGATGTCCTGTGGCAAACCGGTGGTTGCTACGCAAATTCCTGAGTCAGGAGTAAGTTGGGTGAATGCCGATTGCCAGTCGGGAATAAATGTGGAACCCGAAGATTCGGATGCGTTGGCACAAGCGATAACGGCGGTTCTGTCGGATAATTGGTTATATGAAAAATTGTCGAAAGGCGCCCGTCAGCGGTATGAGACGATGTTTACCAAAGAACGGATGGCAGAGCGTTGCTTGAGCCTTTATCAAGAGTTGCTGCAAAAAAAGAATGGTGAATAATTCAATGGCAAACACACACACGTTTCCCAATGCCCCCTTTTTCCGTGAAGTGAGGGCTCTTCTGCGTGAACATATAAAAGTGACGATTCATGTGCAGGGAGGGAGTATGCGTCCGTTTCTGCACAATGGGGATAAAGTACTGCTGGCTCCGGTAGCACCGGAGAAACTGTCCGAAGGGGATATTGTGTTGGCACGTACATCCGCCGGAGTACTGTTGCACCGGATTGTGCGCATACGGAAAAAGGAAATATGCCTGGCGGGAGACGCAAATAGCAATCTGCTTGAGCATATCGAAAGAGAAGATGTCATAGGAGTGGTGGATGAGGCCTGGAGAAAGGGAAAATCATTACATATAAACTCGTTTTCAAAGCGGGCGCTTGCTTGTTTCTGGTATCTGATACGTCCGTTCCGGGGGTATATTCTGGGAGCTTGCTGCCGGTTGAAACAATCAATGAAATAATAAATCAAACAATCAATGAAACAACAGAAAGGGAAAATAATATGAAGTGGAAAGAAGGATTGGTATTGCGCCATGTAGGCAATGAATATATCATTATTCAACCCGATAAGGGAGTAGTGGATATGGCAAGAGTGTATACACTGAATGAAGTGGCGGCCTGGTTGTGGAAGCAGTTGGATGGACTGGAATTTACTGCCGGGCATATGGAAACACTGCTGATGCAACAATATGCAGTGGAATATGAACAGGTGCGTAAAGATGTGGAGATATTAATCGGGCAACTGAAGACGCACGGCCTGATAGCAGAATGACAGGAGAAGAAAAGATACGTAACGCATTCTTTACCTTGTTGCGGGCAGGGCTGTGGGGGGAAACACCGGATAGCGCTTGCTTCCCTCTTCAGGAAAAGGAATGGAACCTGCTTTATGGGCAGGCGAGAAAGCAGACCGTAGAAGGAATAGTGTATGACGGCCTGCTTCTTTTGCCCGACCCTTATTTCCCCCCACGTGCCGTCTTGTTAAAGTGGACTGCCGGAGTGGACGCATTGGAACGTCGGAACAAACGTATGAACCGGGTGATAGGTGAACAAAACCGCTGGTTCGAAGAGAATGGTATAGAAGCCTGGCTGTTGAAAGGGCAGGGAGTTGCCGCCTGTTATGAACAGCCTTTGCATCGTTCTTGTGGAGATATCGACTGGTATTTTCCTCATCCGCAGGATTATGAGAAAACAATCAGCCTGTTGAAGGAAAAAGGAATCCGTGTGGAACGGCAGGCCGGATTCAGTCTGGCTTATTCATGGGGCGGTTTCGTGGTAGAACATCATAGCCGCCTGTTGGATATACACAACCCGTTGGCAGGTGCATATCTGAAACGGATTATTGAGAAGGAGTCTGTCCGTCCTGCCGTCTGGGAGGAAGCGGGGATGCGAATCCTCTTGCCTTCTCCGGTCTTGGCACATTTACTGGTGAATACACATATCTTGAAACATATGCTGGCTTTCGGCATCGGGCTGCGACAATTGTGTGATTCTGCCCGCGTGTGCTATCGGTATCAGGAGGCGGGAGAAGGAATGCTGTTGGAAAAGATATACCGGAGAATCGGTATTGGCCGGTGGATACAGTTATTGAACCGCCTGTTGATAAAAGAATTGGGAATGCCCGGAGCCTGTTCCCCTTTCCCGCTGGCTGTTTCCGGTAATCCGGAATGGATGTTGGAGGAAATATGGCAGGGAGGGAATTTCGGGTTTTACGACCGGCGTTTTGGACAGAATGCGAAAGAACCCCGGAAGAAACGGACTCATGTATGGAGGCAATGGTTTCACCGGATGGGGCTTCATTTTCGTTATGCGCCCTGGGAGACTTGCTGGTTTCCTCTGGTGCAGCTTTATTCCCGTATCCATATCAAGACTAAAAATGCCATTAAAAAATAAGAATGCCATATAGTGTCGGCGCCCAGTTGCGCTGGATCCGGAAACTCCTGAAAGGCCATTATGGATGGCTATGGGGGTATATGGGGCTCGAAATATTGAGCCTGCTGTTGGGGCTTTCCTTTGTCTACTGGTCTAAACGTGCGGTAGACATTGCTACGGGAAATACGACCGGGCGTCTTGCGGCCAGTCATTTATTATATGATTGCTTCCATTGCTTTGGGGATATTGAGCGGGCAGTGGGCTGCGTGGCTCAACGGGAGGATAAAGATAAGGATGATGGTTCGTCTGCAGAATTCGCTGGTGTTTTCGCAGATGCGCACAATGTGGGAAAACACGAAGCGCTGGCATACGGGAGACTTGTTGGTACGGATGACCACCGACACGCAGGAAGTGGTGCAAATGGCAACCACCACTTTTCCTGACCTTTGTGTGACAGGTGTCCGCCTGCTTGCCTCATGGGGCTTTCTTTGGATAATGGATCCGCTGTTGGCAGGGATGATTCTGGCGATATCTCCGTTATTCATATTCTCCAGGCTTTACTATCGGAAGATGAGAAGGCTGAACAGGGAAGTGAAAGATATGGAAAGTAACCTGGGGATTGTATTGCAGGAAAACCTGAAACAAAGGTTGTTAATCCGTGCATTGGGAGTGTCGCATGTGCGGAAAGAAAAATATGAAAAGGTGCAGACGGCCATAGAGCTTCTGAAAAAGAGGTTGTTGCGGTTTTCGGTCTTCACGCAGCTGCTGTTGAAGTTCGCCTTTAACGGCGGTTATTTGCTGGCTTTTATGTGGGGAGTATACCGGTTGCATACCGACATCATCTCTTTTGGCACGTTGACCGCTTTTCTGCAGTTGGTAGGTAGGATACAAGTGCCTGTATTGACAATTATAGCATTTGTACCGGCTGCCATCCGCTGCCGTACCGCATCGGAACGTTTGATGGAACTGTATGAAGGAGAACGGGAGGAAGAGGTGGAACCGTTGAGGATAGAGCCGATAGAGTCCTTGAGCTTGAATTCCCTGGCTTTCCGTTATGAAGAACAGAAATGAAGAACAGAAAATAATAGACCGGCTGACTGCCGTGCTGTCTCCGGGCATTCCGGTGGCGGTTGTAGGCGCCACCGGAAAAGGAAAGACCACATTGATACGTCTGCTGTTAGCCCTGGTAAAACCGGAAGAAGGCGAACTGGCCCTGTGGACGAATGGGCGGAAAGTCGGTTTGACTCCACGCACACGGATTAACTTCTCGTATGTGCCGCAGGGAAATACGCTCTTTAGCGGAACTGTCCGCGAGAACCTTCTGATAGCCGCCCCTTCCGCTTCCGGCGAACGCCTGAAAGAAGTCCTGGAACTGGCATGCGCGGAGTTTGTCTATGCTTTGCCGCAAGGTCTTGATACAAAGATAGGAGAGGGCGGCCGGCACGAAAGCGGTGTATGGTTGCTGGACGAGGCTACTTCCGCCCTGGATGCCGCCACCGCCGACCGGTTGATAGCGAACCTGCTATGTGCCGGGCGAAATAAAATACTGATTTTCGTAACCCACGATTCACGCCTGATGGCGGTTTGTCCTCAAACAATCAGGCTGGACGGATTGAAATAACTGAATAAGAATGGAGAATGTATGTTTTCTGATAGCGGGACAGAGGATGAAAGTTTCGCTACCCGGTGGAGTAAAATGGAGAAGGCTGTTGCCTTCATTTGTCGGCTTTGAAGATAAAAGAGACCGAAGGAGAAAGTCCGTATGCAGATTGGGCGTATCCACAGACCGGATAATAGTTAATTTATCAGCGGGAACACTCTTGGCGGAGTTCTCGCAAGTATTGGGTGAGCACTTACAGCTGTATGAAATGAATGGATTGTATGTGGTCAATCTTCAGGTGCATCCCGACGGAGAAACCTGCCGGATGATGTGTGACTTGAATTTCACGGAGGCTTATGCGTATATAGGACGGCCCGGGCAGCTATGCGGCGAAGCCCTGAATGCTTTTCTGATGATGCTCTTTGCCCAGTCCTGCGTACTTCACCGCACCTTCCTTATCCATGCCTCTGTAGTAGCCGTGCAAGGCAAGGGGTACGCTTTTCTTGGGAAAAGCGGTACGGGGAAAAGTACGCATAGTTCATTATGGTTGCGTCATATCGGAGAGACGGAGCTGCTGAATGACGACAATCCGGCTGTCGGCATCGGTGATGACGGGAAAGTATACATTTACGGCACTCCCTGGAGCGGCAAGACGCCTTGCTATAAAAACAAGAGGGCGGAACTGGCGGCGTTGGTGCGCCTGCAGCAGGCTTCCGCCAACCATCTCGTATGGAAAGAGGGAGTGGACGCATTGGTGACACTGCTTCCCGGTTGCTCTTCCATGCGTTGGAACGATTACTTGTTCGGAGCTTTGGGCAATTTGTTGGAAGAGGTGGTGCGGAAGGTGCCTGTGGGGCATCTGCAATGCCTGCCGGACGAAGCGGCGGCTATTTTGTGTTACAATGAAATTATCAAAAAACAAAAAGAATGACAGTATGAAGAAGTTTACGTATGTAGGAATGTTTTTAGTGATATTAATGCTGACATCTTGCATTAATACGAAAAAAATGGTTTGTCTGGAAGACATGAAAGAAGATTACTCTTATCCGATGAACGCACAGATGGACATGAAAGTACAGCGGGACGACCGGCTCAGCATTATCGTGAACTCCCGTAATCCGGAGTTGGCGGCTCCTTTCAATATTTCTACGGGAGAAGCCTTTCAGGTGACTGACGGGGGAGAAGTGACTACCTCTGCCGCCGGCACCCGGCAAGAGAAAGGATATATTGTTGACCTGAACGGGTATATCGAGTTTCCCATTCTCGGCAAATTGAAAGTGGTGGACATGACCCGCAAGCAAGTGGCGGATTTGATTAAAGACCGTCTGATTGGTGAAAACCTGATTAGTGACCCTTTGGTCTTTGTGGACATCCTGAATTTTAAGGTGACTGTAATGGGCGCTGTGGGCGGCCCCGGGCTGTGCTGCAAGTGAATGATAGCCGTATCACATTGCTCGAAGCCATCACCAGAGCCGGCGGGCTGTCTCCGAACGCCACGATGGATAAAGTGGCGGTCATCCGGGAAGAAGGAAACGAACGCAAGATGTATATGCACGATGTCCGTTCGACGGACATATTCTACTCTCCTTGTTACTATCTCCGGCAGAACGACATTGTATACGTGCAGCCCAAGTTTGCGGAGGCCACTGTAAAGGAGCAGCGCACAATAGGTTTTTACAGCCTGATTCTCGGCATCATCACTTCTGCGATTTCACTGGGCATTTTGTTGAAATAATAAAGGACGGACTGAAAAATGGGAAGACAAGAGACTAAACTTCTGACCGAAGAAGAGAAATCGATCAACCTGGTCGATATATTCATGTATCTGCTGTCTTATTGGAAATGGTATGTCCTTTCCATATTGATATTCGGCGGATATTTCTGGTATGATTACAGTAAGACTCCGTTTATATACGGCCGGTGAACCGCTATAACGGTGGGGCAGGACAAGTCAACATGGCGAATGAACTGCTGCAGTTCCGGTCGAAAGAATTGATGCGCCGGGTAATCGACCGCCTGCATGCGGAGGTCAGCTATACGGTACGTGACGGCTTGCGTCAGAAAGAACTGTATACTACAGCTCCCCTTCGTGTGTCGTTCCTCGAGGCGAAGCCCGACGGGATGCTGGCTCTGACGGTGACACCGAAGAGTGAGCGGGAAGTGGAACTGTCGGACTTCCTCACCGGAGCGGAGGAAAGAAAGACGGTGAATATCAACGATACGGTAGAGACTTCATTGGGGAAGCTCATCGTGTTTGCCGCGGATAATTACGTTCCCGAATGTTTCGGGAAGTCGATAAGGGTAGCCAAAAATCCGCGTGAAGGGATGGTGGCATTCTTCCTTTCCAACTTGTCAATCAAGCAGATGGATGAGGACGCGGCCCTTCTAAATATCACGATGAACGACCTGTCTCCGCTGCGTGCGGCCGATGTACTGGACATGCTGATTACTGTGTACAATGAAGAAGCCATTGAAGATAAGAACCGGATTGCAACCGGATTGCCGTCAATACGGCGGAATTTATTAAAGAGAGGCTCGGCATCATTGAAAAGGAACTGGGAAGCGTAGAGACGAACATCGAAGTGATGCGCCGGGCAAGTGAATGGGGAGACATCAATACGGCGGCGGGCATGTATATATCGGACAGCCGCCAGTACGAATCATTGTTGAAAGAACTGGAGACACAATTGCAACTGGTGAACTTCATCAAGCAATATTTGCAGGATGGCAGTAAGGTGGACGAACTGATCCCCAGTAATATAGGACTGACCGACCTCAATATAGAAAACCAGATTGCACTCTACAATGAGACACTGTTGAAGCGTAACCGGCTGGTCAACGGGAGCGGAAGTAATCATCCGGTTGTCCAGGAACTGAACCGTTCGCTGCAATCCATGCGGCAGAACATATACAGGGCGGTAGATAACCTGTCCACCAGCCTGTCAATGAAGGAAAAGGATTTCTCCCGTCAGGAGACTATGGCACGCCAGAAAGTGCAGACCGTGCCCCGCAAGCAGCGTGAGATGCTTTCCGTCGAACGGCAGCAGAAAGTCAAGGAGTCCCTATATATCTTCCTGTTGAACAAGCGTGAAGAGAATGCGCTGAACCAGGCCATGGTAGACAATAATGCCCGTATCATCGACCCCCCGTATCATCGACCCGGCTTCGGGGGGAGGCGCGCCTTTGTATCCCAACAAATACAAGAAGCTTCTTATGGGGGCGGGTTGCGGCCTGATTGCGCCTACCGTTGTCTTATTGCTGATTCTGATTCTGGATACCCGTGTGCATAACCGTAAGGAGATTGAGGATTTTGTAAGCGCTCCTTTCCTGGCGGAAATCCCGCAGGCACAGGAGAAGATAAACGATACGAACGAGATTATGGTGCGTGCGCGCGGACGCGACGCACTGTCCGAGTCTTTCCGTATCTTGCGTACCAATCTGGGATTCATGGCATTGCAGTCACAAGGGCAAAAAGTAATCACGCTGACCTCTTTCAATGTGGGAGCCGGAAAAACATTTGTCGCCATCAATCTGGCTGCCAGTTTTGCGCAGACGGATAAGAAAGTCATTTTACTGGATTTGGATCTTCGCAAGGGAACGCTGAGCTCTATGGTGAATGCGAAGCAGGTGAAAGGCATGGCACATTATCTGTCTGACACATCGGTAGGGATGGATGAGATTATAATGAAAGACGGGTTTAGCGAAGGGCTCGATTTGATTCCTGTAGGAGTGATAGCCCCCAATCCGGCAGAATTGTTACTAAGCGCAAGACTGGATGAACTGATGGAGGAACTTCGCAGGCGGTATGATTATATTATTCTCGACAGCGTGCCCGTAGGCTTGGTGGCGGATGCTTCTATTGTGAACCGGGTATCTCACGTGACGATGTTTATCGTGCGTGCCGGAAAGTTGGATCGTCGTCAATTGCCTGAACTGGAGCGTTTGTATCAAGAGCGTAAGCTGACCAACATGGCGGTTGTGCTCAATGGGACAAAGAAAAGAAACAGGGGCTACGGTTACGGCTATGGCTACGGTTACGGTTATGGCTACGGCAATGAAAAGGAGAAAAAAGGGATAGTGGCCCGGATAAAAAAGGAAATAAGAAACATTAGAAAATAAAAAAAAGTATGGCTTTATTTTGGTTTGAACGTAAATTTAACCTGATGGACAATGATGTTTGGAAAGGAATGACCGAGATGCATTGTCATATCATACCGGATGTAGACGACGGAGTGGATACGAAAGAAGATGCTCTCCAGTTACTCCGGTTCATGGAAAGGGATGTGGGGGTACGCCGGATTTGCATGACTCCTCATACGATGATGGATTTCAACAACGCTCCTGCAGACTCTTTGAAAGAACAGTTTGAAAAGTTCACCGCGCATTATTCCGGCAAAATGGAATTATATCTGGCATCGGAGTACATGCTTGATGTCTCTTTCCCCAATCACCTGGTGGGGGAAATGCTTGCGTTGGGCGAATGGGACGGCAAGAAACTCTTATTGGTAGAGACTTCCGCGCTGATGCCCCCGCCCGGACTGGACGATATGATAGAAGGAGTGTTCGATGCGGGGTATACGCCGGTCATCGCCCACCCGGAACGTTATGCCTATATGGAGGAACCGGATTACAGACGGCTGAAAGACAGGGGTTGTCTGTTTCAGCTCAACATACCCTCACTTCACGGCTATTATGGGGTGCATCCCCAAAAGGATGCCGTCCGGCTGTTGAAGCAGGGGATGTACAGTTTCGCGGGTTTTGACATTCATAATTACGCGGGGTATGCGCGAGTGGTTCGTCTGTTGGAACTGTCACGTAAACAACTGGACAGGCTCAAAGTGCTGTTGGCCAACAATAATGACATTCAGTTTAACGTGAATCCAACACTATGAAAAGGACTGTTGTCATCTTGTGCCTGCTGTGCACAGGCTATTGGGTGCTTTATGCGCAGGAGAGCGGAACCGTTGCCATGCAGCGACAGGGGAAATTGAAGGCAATCCGTTCTTTACGCAATCATTATGCCCGGGAACTCGCGGCAAAGGATGGCTCCTGGAAACCTCTGATGGCTGAAATCGACTCCTTACGTCCGGACGGTTCCTTTGTGGATATACATGATTCGGATATAGTAAAAGGAGATACGGTGCTGAATGACAGTCTGCTGGCAAAAGCTTTCATGCGTCTGTGGAGTATATCGGAAGCGCTTCGGGACAATCGCTGGACGATTGATTATAACCGCGAGACATGGGAACGATGCCAGAAAGCCATCCTGCGATATGGAGAAATGGAAACCTGTCGTTCCGGCAGATGCGGCTCATCCATGGTTTCTTGCAGTGAGATTCCGTTGGCGGCGGTAAATATATATTTCTGCCATTTGCGCCTGATGGAAAAGGCGGAGCAGGATTCTCTGGCTGCTCCGGCACTAAAGTCAACTTGCGGGATGTTGAAAAAACTGGCTGCCCGGGCATGGCCGGACTCTTGTCCGCGAAGAGCGGTTCCGGCGCAAATCTCGTTTTTTCCGGCCGTCCTTTGTGGCAGGTCGCCATTATGCATTGTTCTGTGGAAATGATGGACTCTATAGCCGAAGAATGCCGCAGGGGGATTATGGAAGGGTTTACTGCCGACGGGCTCTGCCATGCCTATGGCAGGCAGACAGGAACGGGAGAAGAGTCCGTTCAAAATACTCTCAAGGTGCTTGGTATGCTCAAGATTCTGAGAAATACCCCTTGGGGCGGTATGAGCCGCGAACTGTCGGCAGTGCTGGTCAACTATTTCAGAGGAAGCAGCTTCTATTATTATAAAGGATATGAAGTGCCTTGTTCGGGGCAAAACACGATGCTTTACCAACCCGACAAGAAAATCATCGGTTACTGGGAATTGCTGAAAGCCCTGATTATAGATTGGGAAGATGCTTTCACCAAACCGGATTTCAAGGAACTGAAACAACTGTATATTGAAGCGCAGGGATATGACCCGCAGATGTACAGGAATCCTTATTACAGCGGAATCCGCTGGTTTTTCAATAACGACGACCTGATAAAAAAGATGGCCCCGCCGTTACCACCTCACGGTCAATATGACCTCTGCACGTTGCGACTCTCCCGGCGGCGAACTGCGGGCGGATGCCTACAATCATTTCTCGGCCGACGGCGCCACGCTTTTCCAGAAGACAGGTACGGAATATCAGAAGGTTTTCGGTGCCTTTGACATCACTGCCTTTCCCGGAGTGACAGCCCGCGAAGGAATGAAATATATCAGCCCTGCGACAGGCAGGCAAGGGTATTGCAGTAAGGGTTTGGGGGGGGGAGCCACTTCGGGAGGAGCCAATGCGGCGGCGGGATTTCGCTACGAGAAGATTCCGCTGGCGGAAAGAGGGAAGGAAGGGACGCGCCGCTACTACATGCCGGAAGAGGTGATGTTGTACGGTGTCAAAGCGCATAAGTCCTATTTTATCCTGGGAGATTATCTGGTTGCCCTGGGGGCGGGAATCACCGATAAGGTGCCTGACGTGCGGAGGAGAATCCGGACTACCATCGACCAGACGGAATGGAGAGACAGTGTATATCTGTATAGGGGAAACGGCATTGACTGGATGATTCACAAGGGACAGTTCGCCTATTCCGTTTTTCCGGCGTATCAGGAAAATGCCTACCATGTGTGCGAGACCAAAAAGACTCGCTGGACGATGATGAATCCGGGAAACAGCCGGGTGGAAGGGCTTCCCGAAAAGGTGGGCATCTTCCGCATGTGGATTGACCACGGACATCATCCGCAGAATGACGCTTACGGATATGCGGTGTATGCCGGAGAAGGAATGCCGCCCAGGGAGTATCCTTTTGAGGTGCTGCGGAACGATACGTTGGTTCAGGCGGTGAAATCAAAGGACAATCACGTCATAGGAGCTGTCTTTTATGATGCCGGAACGGAATTGAACGCAAGAGGAGTCTCACTCAAGGTTTCTTCGCCCTGTGCCGTATTGGTAGAGAAACAAGACGGCTATCTGATACTTTCCGTAGCCGACGCGTTGATGGATGAACACTGTACGCAAATCGACGTGACTCTGGACAACCGGAAGCTCACTCTAAAAATGCCCCGAGGCAAACTGTGCGGACAGCCTTCCGTCTACAGACAACGTTTGTCCGGACGATAGCCGGTATCACGCGTATTGATATAAAAAACCGCTGCATTGATTAAAAAAATCAATGCGGCGTTTTTTTTATTTACCCTGTTGGATTTTTCAAATGAATGCATCGGTTTTTAAAACCGATGCATTCATTTTACCCTTCAGGCAACCGGAAGCATTCACTCTCCCGGTTCGCCCAAATGACGGACAATCAGACGCACTTCCCGACCGGTATACATTTTCATTTTCGGGCGGAAGTCCGCAGACTCTATTTCTTCCATCAGCGGCCGGCATTTCCTGATCCAGCGTCGTAACTTGTCTACGGCGGCATTCTCCGTCAGGGTGGGGAAATAGAGGTGAGCCAGCTCGTTTTTATCGTAACATCTTATGGCAAAACTTGATTCTTTCATTCGTTTTTTTAATGATTGGTTTATGCTTATAAAGGTAGCAATATTTTCTCATATTATCAATCGTTTAATGTCTTATATTTATCTTTTTCATTTCGCATTTCCTTCCATGTTTCCAGCATCCATTCGTCCGGTTTTTCTTCCCAGGCAATCCAGATTTCTATAATAGCCCGTTTCATGAATTCCATGACGAATTCCATATACTCTTCATCGTTTTCACAGTATTCGCGCATCACGGTCAGCAGGCGGGCATAGCAGTTGAAGTGCATGTCCTTTCCTTCGAGCAGATGGGTTAACGTATTTCCGCCATATCCGCATTCGTCCGATACAGGCTGCTTTTTGATGGCATGAACCTGAAAAAAGCCAGTCAGATAGTAGTGCAGGTAATGAAAGGTGAAATGCCTGAAAAGGGCATAAGGATCTTTGTGGGTGGTTTCTTTTTCCATTTTATGTTTATTAGTGGTTGTTAACAGTGTGCAAGACACACTGTGTGTGAAAATTTATCATTAAGTACCTTTATCTTTGCGCCCGTTCACCGAATAGGTGGCGAATTCATTTCTGTTTTTATTTATTTGTTTAAAATTAGAGATTTAATGTCAAAGAAGAATCAATTTTTAGTATCACTTCTTAAGTCTATGTATGACACTTGTCCGGAAACGATTTCTCTGGACAATATCTATCAGTTCCTTATCCTCGGAATGTTTCGTCCGGATACGGAAAAACACCGTTACTACAAGTCCGCCGGACAGAAAAAGGAAGCACAGTCCGTCAAGGACAAGATGATGAACTTCACCCCTTCGGTCATTCTCTCCGGCGGCAAGGCGGCGGAGCACATCACGTGCTATACCGGTCTTGGAATGGCGGACTTCGACCATGTGCCGCCGGACGACCTCGAACGTTGTTTCCGCCTGCTCGATGCCGATCCGTATGTAGTCCTTGCCTATGTCACCATTTCCGGCGAAGGAGTGAGGGTGGTCTATTTCACGGATGTGACGGAAGCCCGCTTCCACGGCAACGTGTTTCGCCAAGGCAACGCTTATTACGCGCGGCTGCTTGGCTACAAGTATGATGCCCAGTGCAGCAATATGGCCCGCACCAGTATCCTTTGTTATTGTCCCCGGGCTATTTATCATCCGCAGGCGGAAGCCATGCATATTGACCTTACTCCGCAGGCGGAGACGTCCGGCACCCTTCCCATGAAGAAAAGAGGACGTCCGGCGAAGCGTTACGCCGCTACGGCGGACGAAGCGGAACAGGCAATCCTCGGGCAACTGGAAGCTGACGGCAAGACGTACAGCGAGGGGCATTACAACGAGTATGTCTCCGCCGCCATCTTCCTGATGAACCGTTACGGAGGTTCCTGATGACCCGTTGGGGGGGGGAAGGGGGCGGCGCGCACGCGGGGGCTGCCGGCCGGTTCGCCGATTATGAAGCTTCCAAGCTTGAAAGTATCGTCCGTTCCGTTTATCTCCATACCGACGAGCACGGCACGCAGCGGTTACCTTCCGGCAAGGGACAGCGTTTCAGCTTCGCCCGCCTTCCCGAAGTCGAGAAGTTCATCAGCTCGCAAGCCCGGGTACGCAACAATGTCATCACCGAACGGCGTGAAATCTGTCTGGAAGGCGAACCGGCTTTCCGTGACATCACCGACCGGGACGAAAACACCTTGTGGGCGCGTGCCAACAAAGCGGGCGTCTACACCGGTGCCAAGACCATACAGATGATTCTCAACTCGGAATACGTGGACGACTACCATCCTTTCGTCTCCTACCTTGGCGGCCTCGATGCCTGGGACGGGAAGACCGACTATATCCGCCTGCTGGCAAATACCGTGCATACCGCCGACCAGGAGCTTTTTTACACTTATTTCCGGAAATGGTTCGTCGGCTTCATCGCTTCCCTCGTCAATCCCACCGTCATCAATCAGGTGGTACTGGTATTGATTGGCAAACAGGGGTATTATAAGACCACCTGGATGAACCGCCTGCTACCCCGTGAATGGGAACGATACTTCTTTACGAAGACCAACAGTGACCGCATGACGAAAGACGACAAAATCTCCTTGTCCGAGTTTGCCCTGATTTGTTTCGAGGAAATAGACAACATGCGTCCTTCGGAGATGAACCAGTTCAAGGCGATGACCACCATGCCTTCCATCAACGAACGCTCCGCCTACGCACGCAACAAGATGCATCGCGCCCATGTGGCTTCTTTCTGTGGCACGGGCAACAATATCGCTTTCCTCAACGACCCCACCGGCACACGCCGCTGGCTGGCTTTCGAGGCGCTTTCCATCGACGACCCCTTCAATACTTCTCTGCCCTACCGGGAGATTTATGCCCAGGGGCTTGCACTCTACCGTTCCGGTTTCCGTTATTGGTTTGATCAGGAAGAGATGGACAGACTGGGCAAGCATAACGAGCAGTTCGAAGTGCCGTGCATGGAGCGGGAACTGGTGCAGATGTATTATCGCAAACCGCTGCCCGGCGAACATGGCGTCTTTGTCTCTACCGCCGAAATTATGCAACGCATCAATGCGATGATTAAAAAACCTCTTAATTCGCTTACCGCGCTGAGCATGTCGTTGCGTAAATTGGGATTTGCCCCTTGCCGCAGCAGTTCGGCCCGTGGATATCGTGTCGTCGAGCTTACTCCCGAGGAAATGATGGCAAGAAAGCAGATAATCGACCAGCCGGACGAACAGTCTCTTGCGTTCCGTACATCGGATTAGTGACGGGGTGACACTTTGTGACGTGGTTTCTTAAAACATTATATAAAGGAGAAATTAAAAAAATAAGTATATATATTTATTTTGCAGTATATATAAGTTTGGAGAAAACCTTGTCATTTGGTGTCACTCCGTCACTTTTCCGGAACTGTCCGTCCCTGTCCGTCCGTGTCCGTCATGCGGATGTTGTACTGAAGTATCTTTGTGGTGTAATCGATTACGGAATACTCATAAATTTTAAATGTTAAAATTAAACAGTTATGTCACAAAGTTATGTTACAGTGCTTCGCAAGAATCTTGCCAAACCGCAGGAAACTCCCCGTTACTATGCCGTGGCCCGCAGCGGTCGTGTGGTCAGCATCAGAGACGTTGCCAAACGTATAGCCGAACGTTCTTCCTTTTCACGCGGTGAACTGGAAGGTTGTGTCGGAGAATTCCTTCTCGAGATGCTGAACGTCCTCGAAGAGGGCAATATTGTCCAGCTCGCCGACTTGGGAAACTTCCGTATGACCATCAAGACTGCCTCGCCGACTCTTACGGCGGAAGAGTTCAAGACGAATTGTATTGAGGGAGGACATGTCGTCTTTCATCCGGGAAAGGATTTCCGCAAGCTGTGCAAGAATATGGAATATACCGTTGTCGGAAAGTCCAAAGCGGACTCGGACGGCAGCGGTGAGGGAGATGACAAACCGTCCGGCGGCGGCAGCGGCGACGATGGTGAAACTCCGGATCCGGCAGCATAATCTCCGGTGAGCGGAGACGAAGGAATTGAAAGTTAAAAGGGACGTTGTCAGGCGTCATTAGTATTGAATTTTAAAAATTGGAAATTATGAAAAAGTCTATTTGGAAACAGATTCTTCAAATTATTATCACAGTGGCTACTTCTATCGTTTCGGCGTTGGGCGTGACTTCTTGTTCGCAACTTTAATCCGGTTCTTGGAGTGATGATGAGTGAGTATCTTCCCCGCCGTATCGAGTATCTCGTGGTGCATTGCAGCGCGACGAGAGCCAATATCGCCTTTACGGAACAGCAGCTTCTGGCATGCCATCTGGCACGTGGATTCCGGGGGATAGGCTACCATTTCTATATCACTAAGGATGGGGTGCTTCACGAAACCCGCCCGATGTCCGAAGTGGGGGCGCATGCGCTCGGGTTCAACCTTCACAGTATCGCTGTCTGTTATGAAGGGGGACTGGATGAAACGGGCAAACCTCGGCAGACACCCGCACGCCGCAGCAGCGGGAGACATTGCGCAGGGTACTGGGCGAGCTGAAAGGGCTTTTCCCGCAAGCCCGTATTGTGGGGCATTACGAGTTGGGCGCAAATGTACATAAAGCCTGCCCTTGCTATAGAGCGAGCGAGGAATATAAGGAGTTGTAGCAGTTCTCATTTGTCGGTGGTTGTTAATGGAAAGCGTGCTTCTGGTGAGGAAGGGCGCTTTCCTTATTTTTTTGCAAAGCTACGGTAATTATTTTGAAATGATATTTGCGAAAAGTACGTTATAAATAGCGTTTTGTACGCTTACTCCATTCATTGATACAGAATAGGGAAGTAATAATATACGATTGTATGAAACGAGAATATTTTCGTATGTAATGTTAACGGGAATGTGAATAAATAGTCCGTATTTTGCAACGCGTTTCGATTACTTGGATGATACGTTTGAAGATTCACATTAGATATGATAAAAAAGCGCGCTTCATAGAATTGGGACATGCGAAAATTCATCATTGACTTGTTTGGATAATATCTGTATGTTCCCAATTCTTCTTTACGTTTTCTTGAAGTATTCAGAACCCATATTATAAACAAAAAAATAAAATTAGTATGAACAAGAAAGAATTGGTTGCCGCTGTGGCACAGAGAAAAGGTATTAGTCAGAAAGACGCTGAAATAGCGTTGGACGGAGTGTTGGAGACAATAACGGAAGCTGTCTGCCGGGCAGAGTCTGTCGTGTTAATCGGCTTCGGCTCTTTCTCGGTGAAAGAACGTGCCGCCCGTACGGGATATAATCCGAGCACTAAGGAGAAGATGCTGTATCCCGCCAAGCGAGTGGTAAGATTTAAGGCCGGTGCAAACCTGAATAAGCTGTAATGATGAGGAATAAGTTTTTGGCTGAGATGATTGGCACCATGGTATTGGTGCTGATGGGGTGTGGAGCCGCCGTGATGAACGGTGGCGCCACTTCGGTGTCCGCTGTCCTGACCATAGCTCC
>ERZ791659.243-NODE-243-length-42293-cov-3.62112_pt1 | contig 42293 bp, 40 predicted proteins | sample MGYA00510053_ERZ791659 | MGnify/ENA primary metagenome ERZ791659 (study PRJEB30046, sample SAMN00715192) | human gut metagenome | study: EMG produced TPA metagenomics assembly of the A metagenome-wide association study of gut microbiota in type 2... | reverse complement strand
ATGCCGAACTGCTTGAAAATCCGGCACTTGAAGAAGGCAAAGAAGATAATGCCGCCGATGAATATTCCGATGCCGACAGCGCGGAAGACGGCATGGAGAATGATGCTAATGACTATGATTCTTTAGGTGACTATCTCACCGAAGACGATATTCCCGACTATAAACTGCAAGAGAACAACCGCTCGAAAGACGAGCAGGCGGAAGATATACCCTTCTCCGACACCACTTCCTTTTATGAAATATTGAAAGAGCAACTCCGTGAACGGAATTTGACAGAACATCAATGCGACCTGGTAGAATACCTGATCGGCTCACTGGATGACGACGGCTTGCTCCGTAAATCTCTGGAAAGTATCTGTGACGAACTGGCCATTTATGCCGGTATAGAATCCACTGAAGAAGAACTCGAAGAAGCATTGTGCATCTTGCAGGACTTTGACCCGGCAGGTATTGGCGCCCGTAGCCTTCAGGAATGTCTGTTGATACAGATTGACCGGAAGAAAGAGGCGGAAAGAACTCCCGATCCCATACTCGACCTCGAAGAACGCATCATCCGTGACTGCTACGAAGAGTTCACCCGCAAACATTGGGAGAAAATCATAAAGAAACTGGATGTTGACGAAGAAACATTCAATGAAGCCATCTGCGAAATCACCAGACTGAATCCCCGTCCGGGTGCTTCTTTGGGCGAAACCATCGGCAGAAATCTTCAGCAGATAATTCCCGACTTTATCGTAGAAACGTATGATGACGGAACGATCAATATAAGTCTCAATAACCGTAATGTCCCCGAACTCCGCATGAGCCGTGACTTTACGGAAATGGTGGAAGAACATACTAAAAATAAAGCCAACCAGTCCAAAGAATCCAAGGAAGCGATGATGTTCCTGAAGCAGAAAATGGACGCGGCACAAGGATTCATCGACGCTGTCAAGCAACGTCAGAATACGCTGATGACCACCATGCAGGCAATCATCGACCTGCAACGGCCGTTTTTCATCGACGGAGACGAATCCCTGTTGAAGCCGATGATTCTGAAAGACGTAGCCGAACGTACCGGACTGGATATATCAACCATCTCCCGTGTCAGCAACAGCAAATATGTGCAGACGAATTACGGCATCTATCCGCTTAAATTCTTTTTCAGTGACGGATATACCACGGAAGACGGAGAAGAAATGTCCGTCCGCGAAATCCGTAAGATTCTGAAAGAATGTATCGACGGCGAGGACAAGAAGAAGCCGCTGACCGATGATGAACTGGCAGAAATCCTGAAAGAAAAAGGATACCCCATTGCCCGCCGGACAGTAGCCAAATACCGTCAGCAACTGAATATACCGGTGGCGCGGCTTCGGAAATAGCGGCTTAGGAAATAAGAATGGACAATTGATATTATAAGGAACGAGAGTTATAATTTGCAATTAATAATCAGTAATTAAAAAAGAAGTGGACAGAGAAAGAGAGCATATCATAGCGGATAAGTCAATGTTGCAGGTGGCGAGAGTCACTTCGATATTGTTTACCCCATTTTCTATTCCGTTTTTGTCGTTTCTGGTGTTATTCCTGTTTTCTTATCTGCGCATCATGCCGATGGTGTATAAGTTGATTGTATTGGGAATCGTTTACTGCTTCACCATACTGACACCTACCATCACCATTTTCCTGTTTCGCAAGATTAATGGTTTTGACCGTCAGGAATTGAGCGAACGTAAGAAACGCTATATACCTATCCTGCTGACTATCATCTCCTATGTATTCTGCCTGTTGATGATGCGCAAACTGAATATACCCTGGTATATGACGGGCATTATCCTCGCTTCCCTGGTGGTATCTGTCATTTGTATCGCAGTCAACCTGAAATGGAAACTGAGCGAGCACATGGCAGGAATGGGTGGAGTGATAGGAGGACTGGTTTCTTTCAGTGCCCTGTTCGGTTATAATCCGGTAGGCTGGTTATGCCTGTTTATCCTGATAGCCGGCATACTCGGTTCAGCCCGTATCATCTTGGGACATCATACGTTGGGTGAGGTGCTTTCCGGCTTTGCTGTCGGTCTGGTATGCGCCCTTCTGGTGCTTCATCCGATGAGCAATTTCTTATTTCGAATATTTTTGTTTTAAAACAGTATAAATCCTAAAAACTAATTATTATGGACTTTCCACAGAATTTGAAGTACACGAACGAACACGAATGGATTCGCGTTGAAGGAGACATTGCTTATGTTGGTATCACAGACTACGCTCAAGAGCAGCTAGGGGATATTGTATTCGTAGATATACCTACTGTCGGTGAAGCGCTGGAAGCCGGCGAAGTTTTCGGAACCATCGAAGTAGTAAAAACCATTTCCGACCTTTTCCTGCCGGTAGCGGGTGAAGTAATGGAACAAAACGAAACGCTGGAAGAAAATCCGGAGCTGGTGAACAAGGATCCTTATGGCGAAGGCTGGCTGATTAAAATGAAGCCGGCAAACCTGAAAGACGTAGAAGACTTGCTGGATGCCGAAGGGTATAAAGAAGTGATTAACGGATGAGTGATTAGTGATTAGTAGCTGCGCTGTGGCTGCTAATCGCTGAGTAAAATCATGCACGTTATCTAAATATATTAATCGCTAAAAAACTAATCATTAAGAAATGACTCCAATTGTAAGTATCATCATGGGCAGTACGTCCGACCTTCCCGTAATGGAGAAGGCTGCGCAACTGCTGAATGATATGCATGTACCGTTCGAAATGAACGCACTTTCTGCTCACCGCACGCCCGAGGCTGTGGAAGAGTTTGCCAAGAATGCCCGCAACCGTGGCATCAAAGTGATTATCGCTGCTGCCGGAATGGCTGCCGCCCTTCCCGGTGTAATTGCGGCCAACACTACGCTTCCCGTTATCGGAGTACCCGTAAAAGGTTCCGTTCTCGATGGTGTAGACGCACTTTACTCTATCATTCAGATGCCTCCGGGCATTCCCGTAGCCACCGTTGCCATCAACGGCGCGATGAATGCGGCTATCCTGGCTATCCAGATGCTTGCATTGAGTGACGAGAAGTTGGCCGAAGCTTTTGCTGCTTACAAAGAAGGACTGAAAAAGAAAATCGTAAAAGCAAACGAAGAACTGAAAGAAGTGAAGTTTGAATATAAAACGAACTAATGGATCTATTCAATTATTTTCGAAGAGAAACCACAGAAGTGAATATTGGGGCTGTACCGTTGGGCGGCCCCAATTCTATTCGTGTCCAGTCGATGACCAACACGTCTACGCAGGATACCGAGGCTTGTGTGGAACAGGCAAAGCGAATTGTTGACGCGGGTGGCGAATATGTCCGCCTGACAACGCAGGGCATCAAGGAAGCGGAAAACCTGATGAATATCAACATCGGTTTGCGCAGCCAGGGATATATGGTTCCGTTGGTTGCCGATGTGCATTTCAATCCGAAGGTGGCCGATGTAGCCGCTCAATATGCGGAAAAGGTGCGTATCAATCCGGGAAATTACGTAGATGCTGCGCGTACTTTTAAGAAACTGGAATATACAGATGAAGAGTACGCTCAGGAGATACGCAAGATTCACGACCGGTTTGTCCCTTTCCTGAATATCTGTAAGGAGAACCACACGGCTATCCGTATCGGAGTGAACCATGGCTCTTTGTCCGACCGCATCATGTCACGCTACGGTGACACCCCCGCAGGAATGGTGGAATCCTGCATGGAATTTCTCCGTATCTGCGTCGAGGAGAACTTCACCGACGTAGTGATTTCTATCAAGGCGTCCAATACAGTCGTCATGGTGAAAACCGTCCGCCTGTTGGTAGACGTGATGGAAAAAGAAGGCATGGCCTTCCCGCTGCACCTCGGAGTGACGGAAGCCGGAGACGGGGAAGACGGACGTATCAAGTCCGCTCTCGGCATCGGCGCGCTGTTGAGCGACGGACTGGGTGATACCATCCGTGTATCTTTGAGTGAAGCGCCCGAAGCGGAAATCCCCGTAGCCCGCAAACTAGTGGATTATATCCTGTTGAGGCAGAACCACCCTTATATCCCGGGACTGGAAGCACCGGACTTCAATTATCTGTCTCCCGAACGCCGCAAGACGAAAGCTGTCCGCAATATCGGTGGCGAACACGTACCTGTGGTGATTGCCGACCGTATGGATGGAAAGACGGAAGTGAATCCCCAATTCACTCCGGATTATATCTATGCCGGACGCGCTTTACCCGAACAACGGGAAGCAGGCGTGGAATATATCCTCGATGCCGACGTATGGCAAGGGGAACCCGGCACCTGGCCTGCTTTTAATCATGCGCAACTGCCACTGATGGGTGGCTGCAATGCAGAACTCAAATTCCTGTTTATGCCCTATATGGCACAGACTGATGAAGTGATTGCCTGCCTGAAGCAACACCCCGAAGTAGTCATCATTTCCCAAAGCAATCACCCGAACCGTTTGGGTGAGCATCGTGCGTTGGCGCATCAACTGACAACGGAAGGTTTACAAAACCCGGTTGTCTTCTTCCAGCATTACGCAGAAGATAATGCAGAGGATTTACAGATAAAATCTGCCGCTGATATGGGAGCCTTGATTTTTGACGGTCTTTGCGACGGTATCTTCCTGTTCAACCAAGGCAGCCTGAGTCATGCGGTAGTAGACGCAACCGCTTTCGGAATCCTGCAAGCCGGACGTACCCGTACTTCCAAGACAGAGTATATCTCTTGTCCCGGTTGCGGACGCACGCTCTACGATTTGGAAAAGACAATTGCCCGCATCAAGGCGGCTACTTCACATCTTACAGGACTGAAGATCGGTATCATGGGATGCATCGTGAATGGCCCCGGCGAAATGGCGGATGCTGACTACGGTTATGTAGGTGCCGGACGGGGTAAGATCAGCCTTTATAAAGGCAAAGTCTGTGTCGAGAAGAATATCCCCGAAGAAGAAGCAGTGGAAAGATTGCTGGAGTTTATCCGGCATGACAGGGAAGAAAACTCTTGATACTATTATTTTATGGGGTGCATCTGCTACGGATGTCACCCCATAAATTTTCCTTGAATGCCAATTGCTGAAAAAAATAATAAATGCGATATAAATTGTCTTACTAATCAATTTGCTGTAACTTTGTATTGTCAAATAAGAAAGCAAAATAAAATACGATAATGGAAGAAAATTTTGACTACCAGGCAGTGCCCTGTGGTTTCACCCACTGCTTCAATAACCAATGTCCGAAAGGAGAAAAATGCCTGCATCGCTTGGTGGCAATGCATAGTACCAATCAGTACCCCACCCTGTCTGTGGTAAACCCCAATTGTATTCCGGAAGATGCAAACGCTTGTTCTTTTTATAAGCCGGTTCGGAAGATACGGGTGGCGTGGGGAGTTAAGCATTTGCTGGATAACGTGCCCCATAAGGATGCGGAAGTGCTTAAAAGCCAAATGCTTGGATATTTCGGACGCGGGATGTATTACCGTTTTTACCGGAAAGAGAAATATTTGTCTCCTGAACAGCAGGAATATATCCGTAGAATTTTTCGCCAAAAAGGTATAACTGAAGAACCTGCGTTTGATTCCTACACAGAAGAATATAAATGGTAATTATCTGCCACCTTGCACTTTTTACCGTTAATTCATTGGGTAATAGCGTGTTAGTTAGGTGCAAGATGCGGTTGCAGATGTGTGTAAGATAAAGTATCTTACACACATCTGTCTGCGTTATGAAAGCCTCACAACGTGGTAAAGAGTTCCCCGCTTGGAACGTTTCGAGGGTATATTGTGCTTGTTGAGTATTCGCCCGAATACGCTTACCCGCTTATTAGATAATGATATCGTACTGTTTTTGTTGATATCTTCCAGTATTTCTGCCGGAGAGAGCCATTCACCACCCTCTTCCAGTTCTTTGGCCGGACGAAAATAGCGATAGAACAGTTGCTCTTCGAGTGTAATCTGCTCGAATTCCCGGTTGTTTTCCGTCATCATCCGTTCCTCTTCCCGGTCAAACCAGTAACGTTCGTTATGATCCAACTCATACATGGCTTGCGCATAAAGTTGCTCATAGTCTATGGCATGGCTGTTGTCTATTGTATCCGTCACTTCTATGCAGATAAAACGGCGGCTTCCCGAAGGGTCGGTGAGCAAGTCTTTCTGGTTGCTTGTAGCGATGAATGATGCATAGCGTCTCATTTCCAATACGGCATTTCCGTAGGGTTTGCGCATATTTACCACCGGTTTCTGAAGGATATGTTTCAGAAATCCTTGCTGGTTGGCGCTTATCTGGTCGAACTCGTCAATATTAATCAGCGCAAACCGGTTAAGATACCGTTCAGCCTCTTTCTTTTGTGAGAAATCGATGCTGTCCGTATAATATGCCCGGATGGCGGGCGGGATGATGTTCCGGCAAAAGGTGGATTTACGAGTCCCTTGTCCGCCTACCAGCAGGGGAGATACATTGTTTGCATATTTTTTGTCAGTTCCACGCCAGTGCATGACCATATTCAGGAACCAGCGGTGAAACAGATCCGTCCAATAGGGATTCCGGCAGGGCACGGTTTGCGCCAGTCCGCGGATGCGGTCACGTCCGTCCCAAACAGGGAGATGGTAAAGGAAATCTTCCAACGGATTGAATACCGGTACACGGTTGGAGTAGATGTATCGACTGATATCTCTGTCCCACAAGGGGATACCTTCAGCTTGCGCATCCAGTGCGATACTGTTTAATACCCGTTTATCAATCGGATTGAAGTAAAACCGGAATGAGTTTCGTTCACGATATTCCACCTCACCTACTTGAGTGTTGTAACGGAACTCATAACGCCGTTTCATAAACTCCTCGGTCTGGAAAGCCAGTGCCTGTTCTTTGCTCAAGCTGTTTTTCTTGCCAAACCCTTCACACTCGTCATATACATTTCTGATTAACTGGCGGATAATCGCTTCCTGATTTCGCAGATAGTAGTGGAAAATAGTACGTTTCACCGTTTCTTCTTCGGGGATACCCGACTGAAAACAGTTGACTGCCAGTTGTGTCACTATTGCCTGAAAGTCTCCCTCTCTCGGGCATGCGCCTTCATCTTCCGCTTTGTAAATCTCTTCATGTGTTTTCCTTAGCGCCGCTTCGAAGAGCATGAATATAGCTCTCTCCGTGTCATATCCCGGTACGGCCCGTGTCAGCGGTGACTTTTCCGAACGTACGGCTTCCCGATAAGACAGTTCTTCGGGCATTCCCATAGGCTGTGACTGATAAAACGGGACGGAATCCGGTCTGTACATGAGTTCCGTATCGTGTGACAGTCGTGAATATTGTTCCAGCGAAGGCTCTTTCAATAAGATATTGAATGGAATTTGTGGCTGGTAACATTTCACGGCGAGCTGGTAGGCATGCGCGTGGAATATTTCCGCTTCTTCTCTTTTTTGAGGAAGCGAACCGTCAGGACGCGTAAATCTTACCCAGATTTTCACAGTTCGCTTGCTGGAACCGGTGAAAACGCAGTGCGTTTGCGGCTGTTTCCAAGCGAGTTGTTTCACTAATGCGATTTCAGAATTGCCTGCCAGCGGGCCGACGGTCAGTTCTACTATTCCGTTGTAACTTTTCATCTGTATGCCACCTTCCGTTTTGCGAAATTCTGCGGCAGGAAGAATTTTCGGCAATTTGTCTGCTTCATAGCAGCGTGAGTCAGGAAGGGAATATCGTAACACTTCTCTGAATGCGGATACAGGTTGTGCACTTGTTTCAGTTCGTGTTTTTTCTATCCATGTTTCAATTTCCATTGTAGTTAATGCAGTGGTTTTGTCCTTGATTCTCAATTGAGTTATCTTCATGATTTTTGTTGAATTAAATAGTCTATAAAGATAACTATAACTATCCGCTCCGGCAAGTAAATCCGGTTGTTTTATCCGTTAACCGGAACCTTTTTGTAATTGCTTGACAGATTGTTTCCGGCTGATTGTAGTTTCAAGGTATTTCAAGTACTTGAAACACTCTGTTCAATGGCTTAAAACAAAGTGTTCGTAGGCTTGAAACAAAGTGTTTAGCTATGGAAAACATATTGTTTCTCTATGCTAAACACTTTGTTCCAAAGGGTGAAACATTTTGTTTGCAGCTTTGAATAACCCATTCATCCAAGTGTAAGATAAATGCATCTTGCACTTATCTGCAACTGTATCTTACACTCTATAACATGCTTTAAATTAGATAGATAAATGCCGATAGTGTAAGGTGCAAGATGTTTTTCGTTTTTCAAACTTTATAGTAAAGGCTGGAGATTACTGAATATGATCTTTCAACTTCTTTAATGGCGCAAGTAGCCTTTCTATCAATCTCATGTCTTCGGTAATGATTTCGGCAGTCCCTTTCAGTTCCCTGCTCATGGGTAAATCTTTATCATAATTAGTCCGTAAACCGTCGGGAAGCCCTATGTCTACAACATATTTGGCTTCTTCTGTCGGTACAGGAGAAACATTAATAACTTTTCCTTTCACATATCCGAACTCCTGATCCGGGTAGTTGTTCAAACGGATATTAACTTGTTGTCCGACTTTTACTTTACCCGATCCCTGAACGGGGAGTAATGCCCTGCCGATAGGCTGCGAACCCGTTTCCGGAGCAATGACGAAAAGGCTTTCGCCGGAAGCCAGATATTGGTTATCACTCCATACACTCATAAAGGTCAGCTTGCCGGATACCGGTGCTATCAGCAGATAGCGTTGTTCCCATGAAGTAATGCCCGCCTGTAGTTGTTCTATTGCATTTTTCAGGTTGATTGTATATTTTTGCTCTTCCGTTAAAGCTTGGTGATGAAGGTCGAGCAAATTTTCCTTGTCCTGGTCAATCTGCATTTCAATTTGTGATAGGGACATGCGCATTCCTTCGTGAGACTGGCGGTGCTGCAAATAATTGCGTTGCGCTTCATCGTATTCGTTATCCATGATGACTTTCCGCGCGTACAAAATAGAATCCCGTCCGTACATACGTTTCGCCAGCACTTGATCCTGTTTTGCCAGTTGATATTGTTTTTCCGCCAATTGGTAATATTCTTTTCTGTTGCTCAGGTTCTTTTGACTGTTTGTCAGTTTTTTATTGTAATAATCTTGTTCGACAAATTCCGCATAATCATTCAATGCCGACACAAATGAAGCGTATGCTGCCTGTACTTCTCCCAGTTGTAGATATTGTCCGTCGAAAAGCTGTTTCCCTTCACTTAACTGATAGTTTCTTGTTTCCCATTGTTGCATCCGTCTTTTCACCAGAAGTATGTCTTTGGTCTTGGCGGCGTTTTCTATTACACCTAATATCGTTTCTTTCTCTACTTCTATTCCATTGGATATATTGAGTTCTTCCAGCCTTCCCGCCACTTTCGTCACTATATATACAGGCGGATTTTGTGTGCTGACCGTTATTTCCGCTTCCACTATATCCGGATATTTGAAGAGGTAACTACCGGCTAACAGGATTATGACAATGCAACATAATACGGTGATCCCCTGACGAAGTATCCATGAAGGGACATGATTCATCACTTCCTGCACTTCCTCACTGCGAAGCTCAATTTCTTTATATTTCTTCGTTCCTTCTTTGATAATCTTCGTGTCTTTTTCCTCTCCCATGTGCTTCTTCTTTATTTCCCAAGTTCCAGTTGGTTCTTTACTAAGCTATAGTACAAGCCTTGTTTCTGTGTTAACTCCTGATGAGTGCCTTCTTCTGCAATCTTGCCTTTTTCCAGTACTATGATTTTGTCAGCGTCCCTCACTGTGCTCAATCGGTGGGCGGCTACGATTACAGTCTTGCCTTTATAGAACTCATACAGATGCTCCATAATTTCTTTTTCATTGTTGGCGTCCAATGCATTCGTCGCTTCATCAAAAAACAGATATTCGGGATTTTTGTAGACAGCGTGCGCTATCAGGATCCGTTGCCGCTGTCCCTGGCTGATTCCATTACCTTCCATACCGATTTTTGTGTTATATCCTAAAGGAAGGGAATCGATGAAATCACGGATGTTGGCTACAGTGACGGCATGGCGAAGGCGTTCGATATCAATCTGGTCTTCGCCTACGGCTATATTCTGTGCAATGGTATCGGAGAAAATGAATCCATCCTGCATGACCGAACCTGTACGGGCACGCCACAAATGAGGATTGATGTTGTCCAAGGGAGTTTCTCCAATCGTAATCTTCCCTTTGTTGGGTTGATAGAATCCGAGTAATAGTTTTATCAGTGTTGTTTTTCCGCTACCGCTTGCTCCTACAATGGCTGTGACTTTCTTTTCCGGAATCAACAGGTTCATATTTTCCAATACATAATCTCTGTCCGCACCGTCATAGCTGAAACACAACTCTTCTATCCGTATCTCACGCCTTTCAGGCAGTACTGCCAGTTTCGATTCTATCTCCTGTTCTTCGTCTTGCCTGCCGTGCACTTCATTCAGGCGTTCCAGACTGATTTTAGCATCCTGGAATTGTTGGACAAAACCGATAAAAGAACCTATCGGACTGGAAAGTTGTCCGATGATATATGTGAGAGACATCATCATGCCGAGTGTCATTTCTCCGTCTACCACTGATTTGGCTGCAATAAACGAAATAATGATGTTTGTTGTTTGGTTAAAGAAAACAGAACCTACCTGTTGAACCTGTCCCAGTGCTAATCCTTTTACACTGATTTTGAATAGCTTTACCTGAATACGTTCCCATTGCCAGCGTTTCTGCTTTTCGCAGTTGTTCAGTTTTATCTCTTGCATGGCGGTGATTAGCTGTATCAGGCTGCTTTGTTCGCCGGCTGCCTGTGCGAAGCGTCGAATGTCGAGTTCCCGACGGTATTTCATAAAGAGCAGAATCCAGCAGACGTATAAAGCATTGCCTGTCAGGAAAATAGTGAGAATGCCCAGATTGTAATAAGCTAGAATAAAACCAAAGATGAAGAAGTTGACGAACGAGAAGAGTGTGCTGATAGACGAACCTGTCAGAAATGATTCAATGCGTCTATGGTCTCCGATTCTCTGCATGATGTCGCCAATCATTTTCGTGTCGAAGTAATGAAGCGGTAGCTTCATCAGTTTCGCCAAAAAATCAGAAATCAGTGTGATATTGATACGGGCATTCATGTGAAGCATAATCCAGCTTCGGATAAAAGTCACAGATAATTGGGATACTGAGACTACCAGTTGTGCTATCAATATCAGGGTGATAAAGGAGAGATTACCACCGTGGATACCAACGTCTACCAGTGACTGTGTCAGGAAAGGGGCTATTAGTTGCAGTGCACTGATAACCACCATTCCCAATACAAGTTGTATCAATTGTTTCTTGTAGGGAGTCAGGTATTTTAAGAAAAAGGAAAGACTGCGTTCTCCCTCTCTTTTCTCATCTTCCGTATCATAAAAATCTGGTGTCGGGTCTAATACCAAAGCTGCCCCTTTTTCTTCACCTTCTGCTTTCGTTGAAAGCCAGCATTTCTTGAATTCCATATCAGTATAAGTAATCAACTGGCTGGCAGGATCGGCTATGGAAATCCGATAATTCTCTTTTTTCTTGCGGATGTCATAACAAACTACAAAATGGTTCTGATTCCAATGAAGGATACAAGGCAAAGGAACATCTTCTACTAATTGTTTAAATGAAATTCGTACACCGGAAGTCCGAAAACCGATAGATTCTGCCGCATCACTGATTCCTAACATGGATACTCCTTCACGGGTGATAAAAGAACGGGCACGAAGTGTTTGAAGCGAATAAGTCTTGCCATAAAATTTAGCTATCATGCGTAAACAGGTCGGACCACAATCCATAGAGTCAAGTTGGAGATAATGAGGAAAATATTTCATGTTTATTCTTTGTATGTTCTTTTGGCTATCAGGCTTTTATAATATCTATTCATAAAATTATATATCACTAATTCATGCATGCGATTTTTGTCACAAAAAAGTCGATTGAGCATCATATGAATATAACTTTTTAGTAAAGAATGAAGAGAGGTAATCGTATCGGCTTTTTCTATTTTCATATGTAGCTCCTTGACTACAATAGACATATTTTTACTTCTTTCTTTTATGGGAGGATATAATTTTAGAAATAATGAATCATTGCTTGTGTTTTCTAGAATCGTTTCAATAATTTTTCTATACTCTCTATATTTTGCGTTTAGTTGTTTCATATTATAAGTATGAAATCCAAATTCTTTTTTGAAATCATTATCTAAACTATCCATGATTTGTTGTTTTGAGTTGAGATCAAGTGAAAAATCTGTTAGTAAGGAATCAACTAATTTGAATGAAATCATCCAACGATATTGCTGGTTTTTACCTAGAGCTTTTAATATTGATAATATACATTTACTATCTGTATGAAAAATAGATTCCGCTTCTTCTATCAACTCTTTTCCATATCTTTCTAATTCTCTATAATATGTATCTAATTGTACTTTCCAAATGAGACCATTTGTCTGACAGTACATGAGTTTTTTGTAAAAGCAATAAATAATATTGTTAATACTATATATGTCATTGGCTAATATACGCAGTCGTATATGATAATCAGGGTCTGAATATCTTATGAAAAACCATTTTTTAATATTCTTATTTTTTGTGAGAATTCTAATTGTGGGAGCTATGTGCCTTAATAACAATTCATCTGAATTTATTTTCCCTGTGTAAATCTTAAAATATACCCATTGACTTCCAGGTATATATGTGCGTTGAATACATTTCATATCTTTTATTTTTTATAAAAGGCGGCAATACATTCGTTTAAATATGGTCTTCCTTCTTTATCATGGATCACTGCATTTTGAGAATCAAAGACGAACTCGGAAAATCTAACATCTTTTCTATTCTTAATTATTGCAAACATTGATTGAATACTCATTGTATTTTCCCAATCAACATACAGAGTGTTATCTCCATCAATTAATAATGCATGTTGATTTATAGATATATTATGGCGCCATTTTCTAACTTCAGAAATTAATTCTTGGCTATTATTCAAAGAAAATAGATATTTTATACTTGCTATTTCAACTTTCCAGGTAGCCAATGATAATATTGTATTTTTATATTTGATTCTAGGTAAATAATTAAAGTCGTCATCTATTCCCTCCCAATGGAAAGATATGTTTCCTTTTGTGTTTTGTAACTGCAAATCACAAAGAAAACGATACACTGGTAGCGTGTGGTGGTGATAATTATGGGCTGTTGTTAAACGAGGTATAATCTCATTATTTATATTTTTTGATCTCAGGTATAGGCGGCCTTGTTTTACCGATAATAATAAATCTGATGCATAAATTTTCTTTTCATTAGATAAGTCGGAATTTGCTAAATAAATTATCTCATAGTTCCGTAAATGTGGGCGAGTAAGTACATTGCCGATTCTACAGTCTGGTAAATGAACTATTTCTGCGATGATAGCATTGGGCATTAATTCTTGTTCTTTTTGAACAATTTGATGTACAAAATTATAAATGTCTTTATTTGTATGCGCAAATCTAGCCAGCATATTGGCTGCACAACTTCCACTTAATGATTTTAAATTAATTAGTATATTATTTTTGTCACTTCTGATTATCTCGAATAAAGCATATATTGTTGGAGGAAGGTCTTCACTATTACTTTTTAGAGCTTGTACATCTTTATCAGTGAGAACAATTTCTTTTTCATTAGATTTGATAGAGGATATCAATTTCCTTTTTAGAATTGAATGAAAAAGACTTTGGGTATGTCTGCTTTGTCTGATTACTTTGTTTGGGAAATTGAGCTTGTCTAACAAAGGCGATTGGCACTCATTTTTGGAATATATAGGATAGCCTAATCCTATTTCAGGGTCAAGTGCTTCCAATAAAAGCACTTCTTGATCACCATACCGGTTATAAAATGCGTTTTGAAAATCATATAAATTACTATTCTTAGACCTGTCTGTTGTTATTTTGTCGAGGAAGTTTATCGTGTTTTGTAATTCTTCAATAACTTTACTACTAATGGTTGAATTGGACATTTTTCTTGTTATGTCAACTTGGAGTAGATTATCTATACTATATGGTATATTTGTTTTATTTGCTAATAAAGCTAACTCACTATATAATTTAATAGGGTTGCTTATATGTAGATTTAATTCGTAGATAATATCTTTGATTTCTTTTATTATTCTAATAATATTATCATTTGTGGAAATATTAAATAATTTGTTTGATAAGAATTCAAAATAGTCATTGCCTGTAACTGACGGATTTAGCTCTCCAACTATAAATTGTGCATTGATTAATGTGTATATACAAGAAGTCGCTTCTTCTTTAGATATTCCTTTTTTTAAAAGTAGTTGAATCATGTCTCCTATTCGAGCCCCATTCCTGATTTTTACTAGTAAATATGCTAGGTAACTAGAGTAGTTTATAGTTGTTACCTTATGCTTTTTCTTTAGATTTATATATTCGAATTCAATATAATAAAATTTTCTACCGATTCGGAATATAGTGGAATTTGGATAATAAAACGAACTGTTGACAATATTGATATTCTTTTGTACTAGCTGGGATAGTAAGCACAGAAAAGACATGTCTAATCTAGTAGTCATTGATATTTTATCTTCGACAAGTAGTGATGTGGTGTCGGCTATTTCTGCTGTTGTACAACCTGCAAAAAGACCGAATGGGGTGCAACGTGTTGACATTCTTGTAAAATATCTGTTTAAAGAATGAATAATAGACGAGTTTACTGTGAAGTTGCAATGTTCTTCTATTGCTTTTCTAAGTTCTGTGAATAATGTAGGGGAAGCTATATAAATTGCTTGTTGAAATAACTGGTCGTGAATCTTTGTAAGAATACCTTCTGCTAGGATTGAAAAGGGATACGTTGGAATGCGGATTATTAGATTGCTGAAAGATTTGTACATGTTTCTTTTTTTTATATTATATAATTGTTAACTTAGTAGGAAGAATTTATCCCAATCTTGCTCATCGTTCATTAAGTATGATATGAAAACAAGCCCAACACCTGAGATACCTGTTAGTAGTGAATAATCTTTAATTAACTCTTTACCATAAACAGTTTTATATCCTGCTAATCCATCATTATGGCACGAATAGTTTAAAGTCCTTGCTAACCAAAAATTTCTTGCATCCTTAAATAAACTCATTTTGGTATCTATATACATTCTATTATAAATCATTGCTATTCCGGCGCTTCCATGGCATATTCCAGCATCATTCACAATATTTTCAGGGTAAGAAATACGGTGTGTGGATTGAATTAAAACTTCCAAAGTAAATTTTTGTAGTTCTGAGTCTGTAAGTAATCTACTTGCTTGCCATAAAGACATTGCAATACCTAAGTCGCCATAACACCAAGCTAGACGGCTTTTTAAAGAGTTTGACTGTTCTAGGGAATGAGAAGGGAAATAACAGCCATACTTAATTGCATTGACTTGTTGAGATAATACATAATTAATGCTTCCTTTTAACATTAATCTTATTTTCTCATTTTCTATACCGCTTTTTATTACATTGCTTAGAAATATGATTATGCTAGAAATACCATGTGATAAAGCAATATTGTATCCTTTTGTCTGTGTTCTTGAATCAATTACTGACTGCCATTTAAACAGAGTGTATGTATCTTCTTTTTCGGCTGTATTATACAAAAAATCTATAGTATCATTGATAGGCTGAATATTCGAATGTTGATTGAGAAAGTATGTTCCTCCGCCTATTGCTCCGTGCATGAAATCATAATTACCTATGCTAAAATCCTTTTTCATTTCATTTGTAATGTATAATTCGAATTCTGCTTTATATGCACTTATATCTATATCTATAAACTGACGATTACGCAAGAATTCGAATAAGCATAATATTCCTGAAAGTCCGGAACAAAAGGTAAAACTATTTATTCTTCTAGGTAATATCGTCAACAATTCTTTGGCATACTTTTCTACTAGTGTTGAAATTGATTGCTTTTTTGAATATCTAGCGTAATAAAATAGGAATAGTAATATGCCGAAATCACCATTTAGGACACCTAATTGTTTTTCCTTTTTATGCTCATGTATCTTTATGAGTATTTCATTTGCTATTAATTCTATCTTTTGAGAAACTAATTTTTTATTCATTGTTTTATTATATGGATGTAGAATTTACTAGGTTATATTAAACCGTGACAATGTAAATTTGCTTACTTTACGATAAGCATGTTCCCACTTAAAAAGTCTTACATTATACTTTAATATTTTCATAAATATTGCTTATAGGGAGATTGAGAGAACTTTTTAAGTGGGATTACATTGTTTAAATGTAATGTGTCAGGTTATACTTTAGGTAGTGCTTATACATTTGATCTATGATATATTAACTGAATTTTATCTAAAAAATTAATATTCGCCACAGATAAATTCATTTGTTTCAAAGAAACACCCTTCAGTTATACAATAGACAGCTCCTGTTCCACAATTTTTTAAAGTACCGCAATATGGATCTGTACCTGGAGGAGGACCAGGGCATTGACATGTGTCATAAGCAATGTTTGTGGGACAATTGTTTATTGATGGACATCTAAAAGGATCGGTGGCTATAGTCATTGTTTGTCCACCGTGGATACTTTTTTGCTCTTCTTCACTAAGATTGTAAAAAGTTTCTTTTTTAAGAACTAGTTTTTTTAGCTTTTTCTTTTCCATAACTTTGAGTATTAAAGTTTAATTCCTACTCTTTAAGATTTTCGGATTCCTCTTTAGATTGTCATAAAGCGTAATTACTAATTATCTTTTATTAGTTTAATGGCTTGATTTAGTACGGCGTCATATCCTTCTTTAATATCTTTAATTGTAGGTTTTATAACAATATCTGGTATAATACCGATTCTTTGGGTTTCACTTCCATTTGGATAATAGATACCCGTACCAGAAAAATAGCTGTAGATTCCTCCAGGAAGTGGAAGGCTTGAAATGTTTCCATCAGCTCCTGCCGTTGTACTTCCTATAACAATTGTGTTGGGAGCACATCTATATTTCATTGCCATAAATTCGGCATGACTTTGGGTAAATTCATTGACTAGAATAATTTTTCTTCCTTTGTAGTAATTTGTGTTTTTACTACCCACTGTAAAAGTATTGGTGAAAATAAATAATCCGGGAGTCTTAATGCTAGGAACTGTAAATCTAACAAAGGCAGTTGGTTTTGGATATAATTGATTAAAATCTTTATATCCTTTTATCTTTCCATTTGGATAGCACCGTAGGTCAATAATAATTCCTTTGGTATTTATGTTTCCGGGAATTTTCCCTTCTTTTGCTCCTAGATATAGATATAAATAATCAGAGTCATGTATATAGTTAGACAAAGGTTTGTCCTGTGAAATTTTCACTGCTGGATTGTAAGGAGAGCACTGTATTGAATCGACTATTCGTTTTCCATCACGTTCGTATTCGATATGTAGTTTATTTTTGTTTGTAACGAGTAGTTCTAATGCTAAATTTCGAAGCTTGGTTACATAATTGGATGCAGAAATATAAGGTAATCTTTTTGAAGCTATTTTTTCAATTGTTTCTCCTTCTATTTGTGTTAAGATATCTCCTGTTTTCAAAGGGCAATTATTAGTACGATTATTTACAATGACTGCTTTATTTTCAATAAAACTGATATCCACAGGAATGTAATTTCGTTTTTTGTTATACATTTCACTATATATTAATGTTGCATGTGAGTCATTAATGCAAGCAATAAGCTTATAAAGTACATTTATATAATCTGCCCTATTTTGAACGTTAATAAATAGAGGAATAAACTCAATTAATACATCGTTCCAATTTTTATCAATTAGATATTTATACGGGTAATAATACTGAATTGCATTCCAATACCGAAATAAGGTTAACAATCTATATCCAGTGTCAGGATATACGAGATTAGGGTATATGTCTTCGTTTTGAAAGCTAGCATTCCCTCCCTCTTCAATAGATACATAATAATTATGTTCCCTTCTTTTTGCATGTTGAATAGCTACTAAATATTTAGAAACATCTCCTAATGATATTGAATCCTCAATCCATGAAATATCTGGATCTATTTTTATAGTATTTAAGTTTATAATTTCAGGTTTTTCTGTAGGTGTTATTTCTCCTAAAGTTTTAATCCAGTTACATATGATTAATTCTTGTAGATTTTTTGAATGGGTATTTAAAATTTGTGGTATGATTTTAAAGAGCTCATAGTCCCAATTATATTTTCCTGCAACTACTGTTGGATGATAATACTTTATAAATCCCCATATTTTGCATAATTGTGTTAACTTGCTGACTGTTTGTGCATCACATGAATCAATATGAATATGTGAGGTGTTTAAGAACTCACTATCTTTTATTTGAGAGTTCTGACAAGAAACCGATAATATTACTAATATAAATAAAATAGAAGTTATTCTATACATAATCTTGGATATTGTTTTAGGTGTATATCATTAATCATTTCACTGGTTTCTAGAATAATTTGACAGAAATGGTAAATCGTTAATATGTATCACAGGCAAAAGCATTTGTTTCGAAAAAACATCCTTCTGTTATACAATAAACTGCTCCTGTTCCGCAATCTTTTAAAGTGTCACCATAATCATCAGTTTCGCAGAAATTGTATGTGCCGATACATTCTTGTTTAAGACATCCTGTAGCGTCCGTTGGCATTTGCCCGCCTATTATGTTTTTTTGTTCATTATCATTGAGATAATAAACAAAATCTTTTACCAATGTTAATTTCTTTAGCTTTTTCATGACTTAATTATTTTAAATTATTTTCCTACTCTATTAGATTTATTATTTACTGTTCTATCATAAAACAATATCTGGAAAGTAAATATCCTTCATTTTATATTTCATTTTATTCAAACTATAAATACTACTGTATGTTTTTCGACTATTATTACCCAGTTTACTCCAATATAATTCTTCTTTTAAACAGTCTATAATGCAATGTTCCAATCCTTTTATCATTGCGTCTGATTTATTTTGGGCAGCATCAACCAAAACTTTATACCCATTTTCTTTCATATGTATCATTTCCCCTATTCCGGGGGCATCAAATCCGATTAGTGGTAGCTCATGCATCATCATTTCAATCGCTACATAGCTACATTGTTCATTTAGTGAGGGCTGAATTCCAATATCTGCAATTTGGTACAACATGTATAATTCTTTTTTGGTAATTTTTCCAGTGAAAACAATATTATTATAATGGGGAGTACACTCTTTTAGGCAACTGTTAAAATCACCATTTCCTACGATAAGTAAGCATACATTGGTATATTGAGTGAAGATTTTTTTTAAGGCTCTTAAAAGATACAATAGGCCTTTAGCTTCTGTTAATCTGCCGACATAAAGAAATATTTTGTCTTCTTTTCTGAATCCAAATATTTTTTTTAATTTTCTTTTCTTTTCAGTATCTATTCTTTTATATTCATCTTTTAAACCATTAGGTATATATTCTAATTTCATAATAGGATATCCATTTTCACTCATTAATTGGTAAGTGTGTTTAGATAAACATATTATTTTATCAGCTTTAGAAACAATGTTGTTTAATTGTATTTGTTCAAAATATGATTGTTTTTCCTTGCTGTTTTTTTTTATTGACATGTGGGGTGTTATTTATATAATGTATTGTAAAGATTATGCGTGCTTGAGGAACTATATCCTTCATAAATGTCATTAAATAGGCCTGTTGATAATAATTAAAGTGAAAGATATTCTTTTCATTTACGTCAATATATTTTTTTAATAGACATGCTATACTAAAACAATAGTGTTCCATTCCTTTTGTTTGCATTAACCAAGAAGAAAAAGCAATAGGAAAAGGAATGTTTATCTGTCTTTCTCTATCATTCTCCCAAACGGAAAACTCTTTTTGGTTTGATAGCATAGTTACAATAGTTATTTTTAAATCCCTTTCTGAATTTAGACATTCCATGAGTTGCTTGATATATGTACCGATGCCATAATCACCCGCAACACTGTCTGTATTAAATATATAGATATGTCTCATATACTGATGCTTTTATAAATATATCCTGCGCAACCTTTATTTAATCCTAAAGAAAAATTTTGTAAATTGCTTTCATTATTTATAATTGGTACAACAAATCTATTTATTATAGAGTCTGTACAATTTATTGAATTTATTGATATAACTTTATCTAGTGTATGTAAATAAGTGCTGTCAAAAGGTATTTGGCTTTTTTGCATTTTTGCTAACTTTTTTCGTTCTAAAACATATATGTAAATGCCTTCAAGGCCTGTTGGAAGAGTTATATCTTTTATATACAATAAAGAACGTTCCATTATTTTATTATCTATCTCATCTAGTATTTCATTGATTTCTCCTTCTACAAAATTGTGTTGTATTAAATGACAGATCCCCCATGCTATACCACAAAGCCCATTTTCCATATTAATTGGTGAATTTGAATTTATTGAATTGTAAATTTGTTCAACTAATTCATCTGCATATTTGCTATAGATTATATCTTGAGAGTACAAAGCATAATGATAAAATGCTATTGCAATTCCCATTTTTCCATGATATAATCCTATATCTTTAATAAATGGACTATGTATCAGCAAATGATTAATAATTCGTTCTGTTAAATCTATTTTTTGTTCCATGTTCCTTTTTTATTATTAAATATAATATGTTGTTTGTTTTTGAATATAAAATTTGTACCACAAACTGTTTGGTTATTATTCTTGATATCTTTTGAAAATTTCTTTGTCTTCAAAATACAACTTTTTTAGTAGGTCATTTGTTTCCTTCTGGAATGGATAATCTGCTTTTATCCTTAAATGAGCGTTTTTAATTCTAAGTAATTTGAAGATTAGTTGCCAGTCTTCCTCATTTTCGTATTGTAGTGTGAGAATTTTATTATCTGTATAATATGATTGAGGATTGAACCAAGGAATCTCAGGAGAACGCAATAGACAATCTTGTTCATAATAATTTAACCCATCTATATATTTTAAGAAAGAAAGAGGGGAATTATATTTAAAACTAAGATACCGGATTTTATTATTATTACTGCGTGCAACGTTCCATGCTGATATAAAACGATTGAAGGGATTACGAACTATTGTGACAATTTGGAAGTGCTCCCATTCAGGGAAAAAACGCGATATAGTGTACTTATTGATATGGCTCAAATCTATATTGAGTTCTCTTGTATAAGGTCCCCAATATTTATAAGCGGATGTAATTTCGTCTTGTTGTGATAGGCAACGACGAATAAATCGCCCTCCGCAATTAGGATTATGTAGAAATATTACATTGTTTTCCTCGTCTATATACATAGCTTATTCATTATTTGTAACTTCTTCTTCAAGAATAATAAATTCTAATTCTTTATTCGAAAAACCCAATAGAATATCTTGTATAAGAGGTATCGTATGATTAAAATACACAGTGTCCTTATATTCTTCTTTGCTGTTAGAATGGATACTTTCTTTTTCGAACAGCGCTGAGCTATTGGGGATAAATTCTATTTCCATTATTCCTGTTTAATTTAATTATGTCCATAAATTTATGTTTAAATATGGAAGACAAATACTCCTTTTCTTGTTCTATTTCTTTGTAAACAATTTGTAAATACTTGTTTATTATCTTCCTGGATGATTCGCAAAAATGGAGATTTATTGTTTCTTTCATTTCTTCTCCATGCTCTTGCATTAGTAAGCATGTATAGATTATTTTATTATACCCTTCGGCTATTTTATTAGAGTTATATGGAGTAGACCAACGATATAAGTGGTTTACTTCCTGTTTGGGTAATAAAAGGCAGCGGCCGCCTTCAAGCCAAACTTTTGTAGAAATAAATGCGTTTTCACAACCATGGCATATTAGTCCGTTATATCCATGTAGATAAAGGTAATATTCACGTTCTATACAGTAAGCTCCTCCACGTATGCAAGGAACTTCTAATATTTCTGCATTTTCTTCTTCTGGTCGCATATATTCCCATCTCAGACATAAAGGACCTCTTAATAAGTTGAAGTCAATATAACCTGCCCGATTTTCACAGGGAGATGCTTGCAGGTATAATTCTTTGTCGTGTCCGTAAATCATTATTCTGGACTGAAGACAAATTAAACTTTTGGGGTATGCGGAAGCATATTGTAATAAAGAAGGTAGAGCATTGTTGGGTAAGCTGCAATGGGCATCTAGAAATAGTAAGAATTGAGATTTTGCCAACAATGCTCCTTTGTCTCTTGAACCTCCTGTTCCCAAAAGACTTTCATTTTTTATATAAAGTATATGGTCGAAGTTCAATATATCCTTTTCGTAATCATATCCGTCATCAGAAGCATCGTTTATCAGAATGATACTGTAACGTTTTCCATAATACTCATCTAATTTGGTGAGAGTTTTATATACGGACTCTTTTTCGTTTCGGAAAGGAATTATTATTGTTAGTTCGTTTACATCCATGTTTACTTACTCTTAATTTGGTTTCTAAAGATACGCATTTGTGAATAAAAAAATGAATATATTAGTGGACATTTTTTAAGTTTTATATGTCTTATAATCAGTATATTAAGCTGTTTTGTGCATTTTTTAACGGACAGGGATAGGCTTGGGGATATTGTAAAAAAAGAGTTTTTAGGCTATAAATGTAGTAGTTTGTCTTTTAGACGCTGTTTGCGTTTGCATAAGCTTTGGATTGAAATACCAAAGAAAATGGCAAGATTGATATTTTTTATTCCTATATGGAAGAAATACCAAAGTGCAATTTCTTCATTGGATAAACAAGTATAATTATCCAACTTAATTTTTAATTTGTGATTGAACAGAATATCCATACATTTAAAAAGTTGTTTCCAGTCCTCGGACATCAGTTTACTGCTGAGAGGAACGGGGGATAGTATTAATTGTATTAAAATATTAAAAGACTGAAAGTATTCGGAAAATGTCAGAGTTTCTAAAGATTGAATAATGTTCAGTTTGTGGCGTAATTGCTTATTTTGTTGTTGCAGGCAGTCATTTTGTGATATTTGAAAACTATATTTATTTTGTAAATCTATAATTTGCTGTTGTAAATCTAGTTTGTTATCGATATTCTGTTCTGATTTAAAGTTTTTACTCATGGCTGTTAGTGTGTTGATTATAATTGGGGTATTTTATATAAATACACTACTGGTTGTCTTGCACCCTTGGCATAGATGATTTTTATAATGTAATTTAACAAAGCCTTTGTTATGCTTGACGATTCTTTTAACAATCGATTGGTAATAAAAATGCCTGTTTGTCATGTATATATGGAATTTTATTTGTTGTTGTTAATTATTCTATGTATTTTACCGGAGTTATTAAATCTCATAATATGGTTAGGCAGGCAAATTTTGTAAATAGCTCATTCTCTGATACAATTGGTATGCAAGGTAATATGGGAAAAGTAATCTCATTATTCTCGTTGTATCGAAAGACAAACGAGGAAGACTGGGAATTACAGGCGGAAAGGTTGTTAGATGGTATTATGGAAAAATGTAGTATTGATTCCCCTTTGTCTTATGGAAGCGGATTGTGCGGTGTTGGAGTTGGACTGGAATATTTGTTGCAGAATCATTTTATTGAGGGAAATTCTGACGAAGTGCTATCGGATATAGATACAATCATCTTTGATGAAATAAATGCACGTACATTGTCCGGCTTGAATATTGATAATGGAATTTTAGGATTAGCTTATTATTTTTATTATCGGTTACATTATAGAAAGGAATCTGAAGAAGGAGTTGTATTGGATCTTAAAAGAAATGTTATTCATCTTATTGATTGGATAGAGGAAGAACTACGAGATACTTTCATAAAATCACAATATTATGAAACATTTTTCATTCTTACTTTATTGTATCAACTGAACATATTTGATGCCAAAGTAGAAAAATTGCAGAATGTGGTGACGAGAAAATTAACTTTAGAGTTTAATAATGAATCCTGTTAGTATAATTATACCGCTTAGAATAGAATCGATAGAACGCGAAGAAAATTTACGATGTGTTTTGTCTTATTTGTTGCAACTTCCTTTTGTATATATAGATATAATAGAGGCAGATAAAGAACAACGTTTTTATTTTCCTGTACACGAGAGGGTACGTTACCGTTTCATACTGGATAATGAAACTGTTTTTTATCGGACTTATTTTTTGAATATATTGTTGATTAATTCAGAGTATCCTATTGTCGGTGTTTGGGATACGGATATTATCGTACCTGAAGTACAGTTGATAGAAGCAATAAAGAATATAGAAAAAGGGTACATTATGAGTTTTCCCTATGATGGTGAGTTTCGTGTATTAAACAATGAAGAGAGTATTTTAGCTAGGAATGAGGTTGAATCATTAACCCCGTCCTCAGGAACTTTGTTGATGAAACGCCCTTCTGTTGGAGGAGCTTTTCTGGTTAATAAAGAAAAATATTTATTGGCAGGTGGAGAGAATGAGAACTTTTATGGTTGGGGACCGGAAGACGTGGAAAGAGTAAAAAGGATGGAAATATTGGAATATCCTATTCCCCGCTCTAAAGGCTCCTGCTATCATCTTTACCATCCGAGAATTTTAGAGACTGGAGTAAACAAGGAAGAACTACTTACACATAATCAAAAAATGCTTTTAAATACTTGCAATAAAACAAAAGAAGAATTAGCTCTGCTGATAAATAATCATGCAGGCATATTTTCGTATCTAAATAAATGGTAGGTTCGAAAGTAAAAACTGTTGTGGAATTATTTATTTTTCTGGGCGTATTAAACTTGTTTTATTATATTTTCAGCACATGATTTCTAAACAATAATTAAATTATTTATTCTTATGAAAAAGATTCTGTTATTTTTCGCTTTGGTAGCGATGAGTGTAGTGAGTATCAACGCACAGGATAACCTGAAATGGGGTGTGATGGCAGGTATGAATGTCAGCAAATACACTATTACCGGCTTTGACAGCAGGATAGGTTTTCATGCAGGTATAAAAGCCGAATTGGGGTTGTCTCAGGAAGCGAGCGGGCATATATGGATTTTGCTGCGTTGTTGACACTAAAAGGTGCGAAGATTGATGCAGGCTCACTTGCAAGTTTCAAAATGAATCCGTATTATTTGGAAGTACCGGTACATATCGGTTATAAATATGCTGTGAATGATGATTTTGCATTGTTTGGTAGTGCAGGCCCTTATATTGCTGTCGGCTTGTTTGGAAAGGCTAAAGCAAAGGTTGATGGTGATCTTGTCGATTTAGGAGAGTTTGGTGGCAACTCTGCATCCGAAGATATATTTGGCGATGACGGATTTAAACGGTTTGATTTTGGTCTTGGCTTGAAAGCGGGTGTTGAGTTCAGTAAGAAATATCAGGTTGCTATAAGCTATGATTTCGGTTTGGTAGAAGTGGCAAAAGATTTGGGAATGAAGAACAGAAACCTGATGATTTCATTGGGATATATGTTCTAAAAAATAGGTTGAAGGTAGGAATTTTAAATTCAAGAATATTGGAAAGTAAGGCTTTCATTTATTGTACCACTGATAAGCGGTATTATAATGAATGCCTTACTTTCTTTTATTGTTGGAACAGAACTATAGGAAAAGATTGTTACGATAGGTAAAAAGAAGGTGTTGCTTAATATATTGAGCATAATTTTGCTATATTTGTGCAATATAAAAAGCATGTTTTATGGAAAAACGGATAATAAAGGCAATTATAGCCGAACGTCAACAAGAAATCGGTAAGATTCAGTTGGTTGAAAGACCTATATATTTTGAGGAGCAGGCGAATTACGTTCTGGTAGGCATTCGTCGGGCGGGTAAATCTTATCAAATGTATCAGGATATACAGAATCTTGTGAAATCGGGCAAAGCGACGCTTGAAGATTGCCTATACATTAATTTTGAAGATGAACGAATCTCTTCCATTGAAGCTTCAGAACTGGGACTTCTATTGGAGTGTTATGCTGAAATGTATGATAACCGCAAACCCTTGATTTATCTTGATGAGATTCAAAATATTGAGGGATGGGAGAAATTCGCTCGTAGACTGGCTGATTCTAAATATAGGGTTTTTATAACCGGAAGCAACGCGAAAATGCTTAGCAGGGATATTGCAACTACTTTAGGCGGACGATATATCATACGGGAAGTGTTTCCCTTTTCATTTGCCGAGTATCTGACTTTTCATCAGATTCATTTGAAGACAAACTGGGAATTTGATCCGGAGCAACGGTTGGAAGTCATTAAATTGTTCAATACCTATTTTCATTTCGGTGGATTTGCCGAAACATTCTCTCTGACAGATAAACGGGAATGGATTAATTCGCTATATCAAAAGATTCTGTTGGGGGATATTATAGCACGTAACGAGATTCGCAATAGTGGTGCTATCCGCCTGCTGGCAAGGAAACTTGCTGAAAGTGTCATGCAGCCAACTACACAGACACGGTTATTGCATATTGTAAAATCTTCAGGTAGTGGCATCAGCCGTAATACATTAGCGGATTATCTGACTTATATGAATGATGTTTATCTGACTTTTAACATCCCCAATTTTACAGATTCAGTAGCTGAACGTATGTCTAGTTGTAAAAGGTATTTTTATGATAACGGATTGCTTAGTAATTTTCTGATAAATGCCGAAACTAAGTTGTTGGAGAATATCGTGGCTGTAAATCTGATAGAACGGTATGGTAAAGAAGAAGATAGGGTTTTCTTTTATAATAAGGGTGTTGAGGTGGATTTTTATATTCCTGATGAAGAAATGGCTATACAAGTATCATATAGCATTGATGATCCGATTACTCGGGAGCGGGAAGTCAGGGCTTTATATAAAATGTCGGAAGTTTTTGGTATCAAAAAAGCCTTTGTCATTACTTGGGATGAGGAAAGGACTATTTCAGAAAATGAGCTGGGCATAGAAGTCGTGCCTGTTTGGAAATGGTTGTTGAGGTAAGGTAATCTGTTGTTGCATGATAATTTGCAACTTTGTTGCACGAATCATTCACTACCTTTGTTGCAACTAAAAGATGAAAGATATGGGACATTGTAGTTGCTGTGCACACGGATGTGCATCTGAAAAGGAAATTGAAGTTAAGAATTCTATATTTCAAGAATACTGGAAAGCAGGGCTTTCATTTATATTGCTGATAAGTGGTATTATAATGAATGCCCTGGATTTCTCTTTTTTTCATAAAGAGTATGTAGCCTTAATCTGGTATATTGTAGCTTATCTTCCCGTTGGACTCCCTGTTATAAAAGAAGCATGGGAGAACATGAAAGAGAAAGACTGCTTCAGTGAGTTTACTCTAATGATTGTTGCCACAATCGGAGCTTTCTATATTGGTGAATATCCAGAGGGGGTAGCTGTGATGCTGTTTTATACCATTGGAGAACTGTTTCAGGACAAGGCAGTCGATAAAGCAAAACGTAATATCGGTGCTTTATTGGATGTAAGGCCGGAGAAGGCTTTGGTATTGAGAGATAACAGTCTGATTACAGAAAGCCCGAAGAATGTAAAGGTCGGTGAGATTATAGAGATAAAATCAGGCGAGAGAGTCCCTTTGGACGGAGTGATGCTCAACGAAGTCGCCGCTTTTAATACGGCGGCATTGACAGGTGAAAGCGTTCCCCGCAATATTCGCGAAGGCGAAGAAGTGCTTGCCGGAATGATTGTGACGGACAAAGTGATTCGAATCAAGGTGACAAGACCATTCGATAAGAGTGCGCTTGCCCGGATATTGGAACTTGTGCAAAATGCTTCGGAGCGAAAAGCCCCGGCAGAATTGTTTATCCGTAAATTTGCACGCATCTATACACCTATTGTTATAGGACTGGCGGTATTGATAGTTATCCTTCCGTTTGTTTATTCATTCATTGATACTCAGTTTGCATTTGTGTTTAATGACTGGCTGTACAGAGCCTTGGTCTTTCTGGTGATTTCGTGTCCGTGTGCTTTGGTAGTGAGTATTCCATTGGGGTATTTTGGTGGCATCGGAGCTGCTTCCCGGTTGGGAATCTTATTCAAAGGTGGTAATTATCTGGATGCAATTACTAAAATCAACACGGTTGTATTCGATAAAACAGGCACTCTGACTAAAGGAACGTTTGAAGTACAGGAGTGTAAATCCGCATCCGGTATTTCAGAAAAGGAATTGATTGGAATGGTAGCTTCGGTAGAGAGTGACAGTACGCATCCGATTGCTAAAGCCATCGTGAACTATGCAAAGCTGCAAAATGTAGAACTGCTACCGGTCACCGGTACAAAAGAATTTGCCGGATTTGGCTTGGAAGCAATGATTAACGGAACTCCGGTATGGGTCGGAAACTGTCGTTTACTATCCAAATTCAATATCGAATATCCGGCAGAGTTATTACAGATTACCGACACGATTGTAGTCTGCGCCATTGGAACCGACTATGCAGGTTATTTGTTACTGGCTGATGCACTGAAAGATGATGCAAAGAAAGCTATTGATGATTTAAAAATGTTGCATATCAAAAACATTCAGATATTATCCGGTGATAAACAAAGTATTGTTACTAACTTTGCGGAAAAGCTCGGTATCACAAGTGCTTATGGCGATTTGTTGCCGGAAGGGAAAGTGCGGCATTTGGAAGAACTGCGGCAGGACGGGACGAATCAGATTGCATTTGTCGGCGACGGAATGAATGACGCGCCGGTACTTGCGTTGAGCCATGTCGGTATTGCCATGGGAGGATTGGGTAGCGATGCGGCCATTGAAACAGCCGATGTCGTGATACAGACAGACCAGCCCTCTAAAGTGGCCGAAGCCATAAAGGTAGGAAAGCTGACGCGCAGGATTATCTGGCAGAATGTTTCACTGGCATTCGGAGTGAAACTGCTCGTACTGATATTGGGAGCCGGTGGTATAGCTACCCTTTGGGAAGCGGTCTTTGCAGACGTTGGTGTTGCGCTGCTCGCCATTATGAATGCCGTAAGAATACAGAAAATGATAAAATAAGAGACTATGGAAGAGAATATTTATTTGGATAAGTTGGCACGGAGAGATATCAAGCCGACAGCAATAAGGCTTCTCATACTAAAGAATATGATGGAAGTTGAACGTGCGGTATCATTGCTCGATTTGGAAACTCTGCTGGATACGGTGGATAAATCAACCATCTCCCGGACAATAGCCCTCTTTTTGTCTCATCACCTGATACATAGCATAGATGATGGAAGCGGTTCGTTGAAATATGCTGTTTGTGATAATTCCTGCAATTGTGTGGTGCAGGATTTACATTCACATTTCTATTGTGAGAAATGCCACAAGACATTCTGCCTGGAAGGTACGCATATTCCTGTGATTGATTTGCCGAAAGGGTTTGCTTTGCATAGCATTAATTATGTATTAAAGGGGATTTGCCCGGAATGTTCTTCTCGAAAATAGCTTGACAATTTAGTTTATAAATAAAAAAGCCGGAACTCTGATAACTGAATTATCGTTGAGTTCCGGCTTCCTGCTAATATTGTATGTTTACTTGATGTTAGGATTCAGCGTATGCCAGTCCTTGATAGCGGGGATAATTCTCATTTCAATCACTTCGTCACGAAGTTTGCACAGATGTTCGTAGCTCTTTTCCAGTTCCTGCTGTTCGGCGGGAGTTCCGGCTACTTCTTTATAGGTAACACCGTCTTTAGTGATTGAAGTTTCCATTGCCATCATGATATGGTCGAATTTGCCGTTGGAAACATAAGTTCCGGCAGGCCAGCGGAAAGGTTGTCCGCCCATAGCGGCAGCAATCATTTCGATAGAAAGATAAGCCGGGCTTTGGAAAGAAGAACGTCCGCGAAGGTCGATGATATGCTTTCCGCCTTGGATGACACGTACTTTCAGAGCTTCCCATTCGGTCAGCGGAAGACGGGTAGTACCAATGAAATCAGTCAGCGGTTCTCCTTTTACTTTGGTTGTAGATGCGAATACAGCCATTTGTTCGCCATGTCCGCCGTAGGTGCGGCAATTCTGGATGTCGGAAGCGGGGATATGGAAGTATTTCACTAATTCGTTTTGCAGGCGGGTGCTGTCCAATGCAGCTAAGGTAGAAACCTGTGAAGGTTTCAAGCCTGAATATAATAAGGTAATCAGACCGGTGATATCTGCCGGATTGAATATGACAACGATATGTTTCACATTCGGGCAATATTGACGGACGTCTTTACCAAACTGGGCGGCAATCTCTGCGTTTCCTTTCAGTAAATCTTCACGGGTCATACCAGCTTTGCGGGCTGCTCCACCGGAAGATACGATATACGATGCTCCGGTCAATGCTTCCTTGATGTCGGACGTATAAGTAAGGTTGACACCTTCGAAGCCGCAGTGATACAGTTCTTCTGCCACTCCTTCCAAAGCAGGAGCGAACGGGTCATACAGGCAAATATTCGGAGTGAGTTTCATCATCATGGCTGTTTGTGCCATATTAGAGCCGATCATTCCGGCAGCTCCTACAATCGTAAGTTTCTCGTTGGTTAAGAATTCCATAAAGCTTAATATATTTAAAGGTGAATAATTTTATCTTTCTTTTTGCCGCTACAAAGATAACATTTTACAGCCCTGATTGTTCATAGCAAATAGTTTTATCCGATAACGAAAAGTTATAGTAACTTGATAGAAAGTTCTGTTGAAAATAGACTATCTTTGTATTTAATAAGACTAATAAAACAGAGTAGATTAAAAATATGAGCATCGAATTAGGAAAATATAATCAGCTTGAAGTTGTGAAGGAAGTAGATTTCGGCGTATATCTTGACGGCGGAGAAGAGGGTGAGATTTTGTTGCCTACCCGCTATGTGCCCGAGGATTGCAAGATAGGGGACATTCTGAATGTGTTTCTTTATCTGGATATGGATGAAAGGCTGATTGCGACGACGTTGACTCCGTATGTGCAGGTCGGTCAGTTTGCTTGTCTCGAAGTATCGTGGGTAAATGAATACGGGGCTTTTTTGAACTGGGGACTGATGAAGGACTTGTTTGTCCCGTTCAGGGAACAGAAGATGAAGATGCAGGTGGGACGCAAATATGTGATTCATGCGCATCTGGACGAAGAAAGTTATCGTATCGTGGCTTCGGCAAAGGTGGAACGTTATCTGTCGAAAGACAAGCCGGAGTATGCTTCGGGTGACGAAGTGAATATCCTTATCTGGCAGAAAACGGACTTGGGTTTTAAGGCTATTATAGATAATAAGTATAGCGGCTTGCTGTATGAGAATGAAATATTCACTTCGTTGGAGACAGGGATGGAGATGAAAGCTTTTGTGAAACAGGTGCGTGAAGATGGTAAGGTAGACTTGATTCTTCAGAAACCGGGTTTCGAGAAGATTGATGATTTCGCGAAAACATTGCTGGATTATATCAGGGAGCAGGGTGGACGAATCAGCCTGAATGATAAGAGTCCGGCGGAAGATATTTATGATACGTTCGGTGTGAGTAAGAAAACCTTCAAGAAAGGAGTGGGCGACTTGTATAAGAAACGTTTGATTTCCCTGCATGAGGATGGCATCACTTTGGCGGAATCCTAAACAGAATAGGGAAATCCCTACATATGAATAGAGAGAATCATTGGGGTGGGGAGTTTCCTCACCCTATTTTTGTGGTATAAGAATGAAGATATTAATAATAAAAACTAGATATGCTATGCGTAAGATAATAATAAGTTTCTGTATCCTGCTCGCTGCTCTTTCCTTAAAAGCGCAATCTATCAGCGGAATCCGTATCGACGGTGGAAACACTCCGATTCTTGTTTACTTTGGCGGAAATCAGATGTGTATGCCGACTACCACTTGTTTCGTGGCCAATTTGAAATCAGGATATTATACCGTTGAAGTGTATTCTACCCGCTTTTCCCGTCCGGGAGAACGAGTATGGAAAGGGGAGAGATTGTATAAAGACAATGTTTATTTCAATGGAATCGGAGTAACGGAAATTGTGGTGGATGGACGCGACGAAATACGACCGGACAACAGACCCGGACGCCCGGGACATGGTGGACATCGCCCGGATTACGACCGCCACGACAGAGTGATGGACAACCAACTCTTTCAGACATTTCTTGGTAATGTGAAGAAAGAACCTTTTAAAGATGACCGCATAGCATTGATAAATGCAGCATTGGCAAGTTCGGATTTCACTTCCGGTCAATGTCTCCAATTGACGAAACTCTATACTTTTGATGATGACCGGATGGAGATAATGAAGATGATGTATCCACGGATTGTTGACAAAGAGGCTTTCTTTACAGTCATTGCTACGTTGACATTCTCTTCCAATAAGGATGAAATGAATAAGTTTGTTCAAAACTATGGAAGGCGTTGATATTGGTTAACTAACTAAAAACGATACAGTTATGAAAAATATACTCCCGATCAAGTGGATGTGATGAAGATGTTGTATCCGTATGTCAGGGATAAGCAGAATTTTAACAAGGTGATTGATATCTTATTCACTAATATATATAAAGATGAGGTGCGTAAGTTTATCAAGGAGTATCATCAGAATAATAAATGATAGGAGATTGAATTATGAAACGAATACTGTTTTTACTCTTTGCTGTCGGTCTGGGAGCCAGTATGACCGTGATGGCTGGAATGAGTACCAGCAAAGTGCGTAAGGAGACACGTTTTCTTACGGATAAGATGGCATATGAATTGAGCTTGAGTACACAGCAATATAATGATGCGTATGAGATTAATTACGACTTTATTTATTCTGTCCGTAATATAATGGATTATGTGGCACGTGGCTATGAATGGGCATTGGATGATTACTATGAAGCATTGGATATTCGTAATGATGATCTTCGTTGGGTATTGAGTGATGTACAGTATCGCCGGTTTATGGGAGCTGATTATTTCTATCGGCCGATATACGTAACCGGAGGAAGATGGAATTTCCGTGTTTATATCAATTATCCGAATCGTAGCTTGTTCTATTTCGGAGTACCTTATCATTATCGTACCTATTGTGGGGCACATTATCGCCCGTATATCCATCATACAAGTTATTATCGGGGGCGGTATAATAATTTCCACCATTATTCTACGCCGCATCGGATGAGGGATGAGAGGGTATATCATTCTTATCGCCGTTCGGATTTTGGGTCGGTTCATTTCCGTCCGAATTCTTCCAATCGTCCGCATAATGCACCTACCCGTCCGGGAGTTGCTGTACGTCCGGGAAATTCTTCCCGTCCCGGCAGTTCTTCTCGTCCCGGAACGTCAACAAGTTCTCGTCCCGGAACAGAACATAGACCATCAACTTCTACCAGACCGTCGACTCCGTCCGGGAATGAAAAACCGAATAAAGAGGTTAAGCCTGATAGAAACAATAACAGAGGCGAGGGAAATTCCTATCGTCGACCGGAAACGAATTCAAGCTCATCCGGCTCAAGTCGTAGACCAACAGGTGGAAGCTCGACTACTTCAGGTTCCAATCGTGAAAGCGGACGTACAAATAGTAGTTCAACGGGAAGCTCAAGCAGACGAAGTGAAAGTAGTTCCTCTAGTAGAAACAAGAGTTCCGAAAGAACCAATAGTTCTTCCAGTCGGGGAACCGGTAGCTCCAGTCGTAGTAGCAGTAGCACCAGTTCCAGCCGGAGTAATGTTTCCAGAGGACAAACAGAAAAACGTTCTTCTTCAGGAAGTACGAGAAGCAGTAACACAAGCTCTTCCCGTTCATCTGAAAGAGGTAACGGTTCAAGAAGATAACCTATTCCTTTATTATTAATATCATTATCATTGCTCCTCAGCGGTAGGAGAACTAGACTCCGGCTTCTCGCCGGCTAGACTATTCCGGGCGTCGCCCGTAACTTGGATTTCGGGACGGATATTATCCGCCCCGATTTCACTTATAAGTCTACAACTGTTCATTTATCTATTTCAGTCTATCTACGTATCGTTTATTTAACGAGCGGCAAATATTCTCCATAACCTTCTTCTTTCATCTTTTCTTTGGGGATAAAGCGAAGGGAAGCACTGTTGATGCAATAGCGAAGTCCGCCTTTGTCCTTCGGGCCGTCCGTGAATACATGTCCCAAATGAGCGTCACCACTTTTACTGCGTACTTCTGTCCGGAGCATTCCATAAGAAGTGTCTTTTTTCTCTGCAATCAAGTCTTTTTGAATAGGCTTGGAGAAACTAGGCCATCCGCAACCCGAATCGAACTTATCAGTGGAAACAAACAGTGGCTCACCGGTAGTAATATCAACATAGATACCCGGGCGATGCTCGTTCCAATATTCATTCCGGAAAGCTGGTTCCGTTGCACTCTTCTGAGTTACGGCATATTGTTCTGCCGATAGCTTTTTTCGCAAAGTAGCGTCATCCGGCTTTTGATAACTCTTCGTTTGAAGGGCATTGGCTTTCCGTGCCATTTCAAATAAAGCCGGATTGATATGGCAATATCCGTTCGGATTCTTATCCAGATAATCCTGATGATAGTTTTCTGCCGGATAAAAGTTTGTCAATGGTTTCACTTCTATGGCAATCGGACTCTTATATTGGGTAGCCAGTACCTGAACAGCCTGATTAATGACAGGCACATCGGCTTTATTGGTATAATAAATCCCTGTTCTGTACTGCGTACCACGGTCATTCCCTTGTCGGTTGAGGCTGGTCGGGTCGATTGTTTTAAAATACAAATCGAGTAATAGAGTCAAATTGACGACTTCGGGATCATAGACCACTTTCACTGTTTCGGCTGCATCGGTCTTTCCCGAACATACCTGTTCGTAACTTGGATTGTCAACAATACTGTTGGCATATCCTGCCTGAGTACTTTCTACTCCTCTGATTTGTTTCAGGAAATGTTCAGTTCCCCAAAAACATCCCCCTGCGAGATAGATTTCTGCTTGATTTTTCATTGGTTTAGCAACTCCTAAAAATACATTACTAATCGTCAGAATCACTAAGATAATAAAATGGTTCATATCCGTTGGTTCTTTCTATAATAACGAATAAACCAACGGATATGTTTAAGGGAATCACTATGTTAAGCTCAAGTGTGATTCTTGTTATTCAATAATCTGTCCTTTGTAGAAATCTAAAATCTTTGTGCAGAACAAATAATCATATTTGGCTTGCAGCCTGTCTGATAACGCTTTTGTCAGATTGAGCTTTGATTCGTTATATTCTACAAAAGTAGCTTTACCATTATTGAATTTCTCATTCATTAGCCGGAAAGATTCTTCATTAGCTTTCACGGCTACTTCACTGGAATTATATTTGCTTTCTGCTGCCAAAGCATTGTACCAGGATTGTTGAATTTCCTTGTAGAGCGTTTTTTTAGCATTGTCAAGTTGCAGTGTAAGATTGTTCTGCAGTAAGCGGGCTGTCCGTACTTTATTACGTGTAGAAAAACGGTTGAAGAGCGGAACACTAAGATTGAATCCTACATATTTATTCAGATTGTTTTTCATCTGATTGCCGAAGCCGCCTTCTGATTTGCCGTTTACTGTATAATAATTACTTCCCAAACCTGCACTGAAAGATAATTGTGGATAGAAATTACCTTGTGCAATACGGATACTGTTGATGCTACCTTGCAATCTGTATTCTGCCGATTTAATGCTTGGTTTGTAGGCAAGTGCTTGCGTATAAATATCATCCGGCGGAGTGAGAGGGGTAAATTCCAATTCCTCTTTCGGATTCTCAAGAACGAATCCTTCCGGTGTAGGGAGTTCCAGGAGTTGGCTAAGATCCAGCAGTGATAATTTGTATTTATTGTCGGCTTGTACGGCGGTCATTTCATCCTGTGCTACACGAGCCTGTGCTTCAGCCACTTCAGACGGGGAAGCTTTACCTACTCCGAAAAGTCCTTGAATACGTTTTAGCTGGTCTTTACTTAAATCGACCTGATTGTGGGCAACCTTACTTAATTCCAGATTAAATAATACCTGCAAATAGGCAGAGGTGACATTAATGGCAATATCTTCTTTGGCTTTATTGAGGTCTTCAATGGCCGCTTTCAAATCCAGTTTGGCCAGTGAATATTGATTGGATAGTTGCAAACCGGTGAATATAGGTACATTTGTGCCTAAACTGAAACTTGTATTGGCACTATTGATATCGCTATATGAGTTATCTACCGGAGAGGCTGTACGTCCCCAACTCCAGTTTTGGCTGGCACTACCACTCAAATTCGGGAGACGTGCCCATTTGGTGGTATGCACATCTACTTTACTTATTTCGGCATCGTTGGCAGATTTGCGAATCCCTGTATTATGCTCGATGGCATAGTCGATACATTGCCGCAATGTCCATGTTTGCGACGAGTTGTTGTCTTGCGCCTGAATGGAAATTATTCCGATTCCTGAGAGCAGGAGCACTGATATGGTTTTACGGATTGTTTTCATTGAAGTCTGTTATTTGTCTTTTTTCTCAGCACCGCGTATTTTGTCCTGTGCAGTTATCCCTTTCTTTATCTCTATCTTGATGCCGTCACTCATCCCTGTTGTCACCTGTGTGCGTTGGAACTTGTGTTTCGGCACGGAATCCGTCATAAGATACACAAAGGTAGAGTCTCCGCTAAATTCAACTGTACTTTCGGGCACAGCCAACACCTGATTAGCGCGTTGCAGCACGATTTCCGCGTTGGCAGAGTAACCGGAACGGATTTGAACGGAATCCGGTACGGAAATCGCGGCCTTGATTTCAAACTGGTTGGCTCCGTTTGTTTCTACTCCTTTCGGAGAGATATATTCCAGAATAGCGTTGAAAGTCAAATTCTGTAAAGCACCTATTGTAAGTTTTATCGGCATCTGTTCATGGATACGTCCCACTTCGGTTTCGTCAATGTTACCACGGAAAATCAGGTCATTCATATTGGCTACCGTAGCGATAGTCGTTCCGTCATTAAAAGTATTACTCATAATAACCGAGTTACCGGCTTTTACGGGCACATCCAGAATCAATCCGTCAATCGTGGAACGAATCATGGTGCTGCTGAAGGAAGCATTATTCTTAGTGATTCCTTCTTTGATGATTTCCAGATTGTCTTTGGCAGTCTGTTTTTCTTCACGTGCCTGTTTTAGGGCAATTTCGCTTTTTTCATACTCTTCCCGGCTGATAAGCTGGTCGTCATACAACTTTTTGATACGGTTAAAATCCGTTTCAGCCTGTGCGGTGTTGATTTCTGCCAGCCGTACACGGCTTTCTGCGGCGTTCAGTTGTCCGAGTTCGGGGATAACCTTCACTTTGGCTATAACTTCTCCTTTCTTCACGGTTTGTCCCGCTTCTTTATAGACATCGTCGATAATACCGGAAATCTGCGGCTTGATTAAGATTTCATCTCTCGGCTCCACCTTTCCGGTAGCCACGGTAGTCTTTTGCAAGTCTGTTATTTCCGCCTTCACTGTTTCGTAGACAGTAATTTTCGGCTGCGATTTCTGATAAAGGAATACGAACGTTCCAATAAGGATTACGGCAATGATTACCAATAATGCGATTTTCAGATACTTTTTCATCTTGGATATATATGTTTAATTTTTAATTCTTCGTTCTCAACTCTCCATTCTCAACTTCTACTCATCCCTGATCGCTTCAATCGGCTTGATAGCCATAGCCCGGTAAGCGGGTGCCAGTCCTGCCAACATACCTAACGCGATCAGCAACGCACAAGTACCGATTGCCAGTCCGAAGCTGACTTGGAAATGAGTGTCTCCACCGTCTGAATTTACTCCCATTTCCAATAGTTGCAATATCATGACGGCAAAGGATATTCCGCACATTCCCGCGATGGTTGTCAGCACCATACTCTCAGAGAGAATTTGCTGCATGATGTCTCTCGGCCGTGCTCCGATAGCCCGGCGGATACCAATCTCAGTAGTACGTTCTTTAACGGTTACCATCATGATATTGGATACGCCGATAGCGCCGGCGAGCAAAGTTCCCAAGCCAACCATCCATACCAATATATTGATACCGGTAAATAAGTTGTCAACCATTGAAAACATAGCTTCCGCATTCAGGTACATAAGCGCCTGTTTGTCATTGGGGGCGATATAATGCGCGGCTTTGATAATCTGCTCCATTTCCGGCTGAACGTCGGATACTTTGACACCATGTTTCACGGTGAAGCAGATAACATCAATTCTTCCGCCCAAGTTGTATGTTTGCTGCATGGTGGTGAAGGGTAGGGTGACGGCTTCTGAAGCCCGTCCCTGTATATTCATGTCTCCTTCGGAAGAAGACATTCCGATAATCCGGTAATAAATACCGTCTACACGGATATACTTGCCGCAAGGGTCTTCACCTGCCTTGAAAAGACTTTCATAAACCCGTTTTCCGATAACGCATACTTTGCGCGCTTCCTTTATGTCCACATCATTGATAAACCTGCCGTAAGCCATTTCTTGTGATTCGATGTGAAGATAATCGGGGTACAATCCCTTTACGCTGCAATCATATTTCTTGTCTTCATATACGGCTTTCGACCCCCAACGGGCGATGGAAGGAGTAATAACTTCTATTTCTTTGACTTGTGAACGGAGACGTTCGATGTCGACAGCTTCCAAGTCCCACCATCTTCCTTTACGAAAGCCCTTGTAGGCTTCGCCCGTCCTTTGCGAAGCGAGGAAGCCGGAATTGGTGGCGAATCCTTCAAAGTTCTTCTTCATCATATCTTCCAGTCCCTGTCCGCCGCCGATAAGGGCAACGAGCATGAAGATTCCCCAGAACACGCCGAAGGCAGTCAACAGGCTTCTCGTCTTGTTTCTTGTGATGGTTATGAGGATTTCCTCACAGGTATCCATGTCTATTCTCATACTCTTAATCTGCTCTAAGTGCTTCAATCGGCCGGATACTGACTGCCTTTCGGGCGGGGAACAATCCGGCTAACGTGCCAGCTATTACTAATGTGAGTGTAGCCTGTATGGCAACTCTTATGTCTACGGTCGGATTCAGGAACACCGTTTCTGTCCACACTCCGGTATCCATTGTCTGATTTCCGAAGGCGTTGTTCATCCACTCGGTCACTCCGATGCCGGCTACCATGCCGATGTATCCGAATATAGTGGTGATGATTATGCTTTCTACAATAATCAGCCAAAGAATTGAGCTTGGCTTAGCTCCTAACGCCTTGCGGATACCGAACTCGCGTGTACGTTCTTTAACGGTAATCAGCATGATATTGGATACCCCTACAATGCCGCTTAAAAGGGTGAAGATACCGATCACCCAGATTCCGGTGCGTAGAATGGCCATGCCTTTCTGTTGTTGCAGATAATTGGTGAACCGGTTCCATATCCAGATAGCACTATGGTCGGTAGGATCAAAACGGTGGTTGGCACCTAGCGCTTTCCGGTATTCTTTTTCAAAGTTCTCATTCGCTTCGATCGTTTCCAGATTCTTTGTAGCGATGGTCAGACAGCTCAGCTTGTCTCCTTTATTATAGATTATTTGCAGGGTGGAAAAAGGTATGAGAGCGGGATTCTCTCCACTGTCTCCTTTGTCGTTGCAAAGTCCTACTACCTGATAGGCAACATTTCCCATGTTGACAAATTGCCCGATAGGTTCGGTATGTGTCTTATTAAAAAGTATTTCAGCCGTCTTTTTATGCAGGACGATTACTTTCCGTCTTTCTTTTATATCCGTCTCATTAATGAAACGCCCTTTATAGAGCTTTATGGTTTCCATATCCGTATGGTTGGGGAAGACTCCCGCCAGTCCGACACTGGCATACTCCGAACCGAAACTGATGTTGACCGAACCTTGCCAGATGGATGCTCCTGTCGTAATGACATTGTCGGGAAAATGGGTATCGGTAATCAGGAAATCTTTGTTGTCCAGTTGAATCTGCCGCCCCTCTTTTAATCCGTCATAAGACTTGGAAGTCCAGCCCGGATAGATTTTAATACTGTTCAGCGCACGTTCCGAAGCAGACTCTTCGAAAGCATGGATCAGCCCGTTGCCTGCGCCCAGCAGGACGATAAGCATAAAGATACCCCATGCTACGGCAAATCCGGTGAGAAAAGTCCTCAGCTTGTTGCGCTTGATGGTACTGTATATTTCTTGCCAAATATCAATCATGATAATGTTTGTATAGTAGTGGTGGATTCTGGTTTATTTCATGATGCCGTCCTTGCCGAAAGGAGAAGCGTCGTGGTCGATGTTATCTTCGATTCGTTCGATAATACCATCTTTGATATGTATAATCTTGTCCGTCTGGTTGCTAACGCCACTCTCATGGGTGACGACTATGATTGTCATCCCCATCCGGTGCAAATCTTTCAGAATCTGCATCACTTCCACAGACGTCTTGCTGTCCAATGCTCCGGTCGGTTCGTCCGCCAGGATAATTTGTGGCTGGGTGATGAGTGCACGTGCGATGGCTACACGTTGTTTCTGACCGCCGCTCATTTCGTTGGGCATATGATGTGCCCATTCTTTCAAGCCCAGCCGGTCGAGATATTCCAGTGCAAGCGCATTGCGTTTCTTACGACTTACCCCCTGATAGAATAAAGGAAGTGCTACATTCTCTACGGCATCTTTAAAGGAAATCAGGTTGAATGACTGGAAGATAAATCCTATCATACGGTTCCGGTATTCGGCAGCCTTGGTTTCGCTGAGATTTTTGATGAGCACATTGTTCAGATAATAATCTCCGGTATCGTAATTATCAAGAATACCTAATATATTAAGTAAGGTTGATTTGCCCGAACCTGACGCTCCCATGATGGAAACAAACTCGCCCCGTTCTATTTTGAGGTTGATGCCTTTGAGTACATGGAGCGGTGCTCCGTTGTTGTAAGTCTTGTTGACGTTTGTAAGTTGTATCACAATTTCCTTTATTTAGTTTCTGTTTTCTTATGAATTTCTACTATTAGACGGTCGAAAGATACGAAAAGTTGCAAAGCAGGTGAACTTTTTTTGAAAAACATTTTGTAGACTCAATCTTCTTTACGTAATTTGTGTGCAGTAAACTTAATGATTAACTAACCCTTTTAAATAAAAGTATCATGAATTCAAACATGGAGAAACCCTACGTAGTAGGTATTGACATAGGCGGAACGAACACCGTCTTTGGAATTGTAGACGCACGCGGAACTATTATTGCTAGCAGCTCAATCAAAACTGCCGGTTATCCTACTGCTGAAGAATATGCTGACGAAGTTTGCAAGAACCTGCTTCCGTTGATTATCGCCAATGGTGGTGTTGACAAAATCAGAGGTATCGGTGTCGGTGCTCCGAATGGTAACTATTACACAGGAACGATTGAATTTGCTCCAAACTTGCCTTGGAAAGGCATCCTTCCGCTGGCTGCCATGTTTGAAGAAAGACTGGGTATTCCTACTGCTTTGACAAACGACGCGAATGCTGCCGCTATCGGTGAAATGACTTACGGCGCAGCCCGTGGTATGAAAGACTTTATCATGATTACGCTGGGTACCGGTGTAGGTAGCGGTATCGTTATCAACGGTCAGATGGTATATGGTCATGACGGTTTTGCAGGTGAATTAGGCCACGTGATTGCCCGTCGTGACGGTCGTATCTGTGGTTGCGGTCGCAAAGGTTGTCTGGAAACTTACTGCTCGGCTACCGGTGTAGCCCGTACGGCTCGTGAATTCCTTGCTGCTCGTACAGACAGTAGTTTGCTTCGTAACATTCCTGCAGAAAACATCACTTCAAAAGATGTATATGACGCAGCCGTACAAGGAGATAAACTTGCACAGGAAATCTTCGAATTTACAGGTAACATTTTAGGTGAAGCATTAGCGGACGCTATCGCATTCTCCAGTCCGGAAGCTATTGTATTGTTCGGTGGTCTGGCTAAATCGGGTGATTATATCATGAAACCGATTCTGAAGTCAATCGACGACAATGTGTTGAATATCTATAAAGGTAAGACTAAATTGCTCGTTTCCGAATTGAAAGATTCTGATGCTGCCGTATTGGGTGCCAGCGCTTTAGCTTGGGAACTGAAAGATATTAAGGAATAATATCAATTTTATAATAAAGGTAATGAAAATCCCTGGGAGCGGTTGCTTTCGGGGATTTTTTATCTCTGCCGGAAGACAGTGTTCTGAATGAAAGGCCTTGGATGAAGATGAGTTTCGGCACCGGGAAACAACAGTTTCCACACCGGGGAAACGACAGTTTCTCACCGGGGAACAACTCCCTGGTCGGTGAGGAAAAAGAGCCGGAGTTAAATAACCAATAAAAAAGGGAACTTCACATTGAATGAAGCTCCCTTTTTTATTTCGAATCGAAAAGTAGTCTTAGTTATTAACTCTTTTTTCTTTGATTCTAGCTTTCTTACCGGTAAGAGCACGCAGGTAGTACAATTTAGCGCGACGAACTTTACCTACCTTGTTCACTTCGATGCTATCGATAG
>ERZ791659.226-NODE-226-length-43529-cov-9.0909_pt1 | contig 43529 bp, 63 predicted proteins | sample MGYA00510053_ERZ791659 | MGnify/ENA primary metagenome ERZ791659 (study PRJEB30046, sample SAMN00715192) | human gut metagenome | study: EMG produced TPA metagenomics assembly of the A metagenome-wide association study of gut microbiota in type 2... | reverse complement strand
TAATACTCTCCATATTTGAGCACCCACCGAAACAATCCCATCCAATACTAGTAACACCTGTAAGGAATTGAAACTCATCAAACGAAGTTATTTCCGAGTTCCCTTGGAACTTTTTACTCTTCGCATTCGCTTAAAGGTTTAATTCTACTCGCAAAATCATTCCAATATTCTGCCGTCTTGTATGCATTCAAGCTGGCATCAAGAACATAAATTAAATATGTATTATTAGCTCTAAGTAAGGTTGTGTCTCTAATGGTTGGTGGATTTTTTGATAGGCATTTAATATATTTCAATGTTGTGCATCCTTCGATCATAAAATGCGAATAGATACTCGTTATTGTTGAGGGGAATATTATATTTATTAGTGGACACCCAGCGAAAACGTAACTTCCATCACAAGCTATTAAATTATTAGGTAGTGTTATTTTTGAAAGCGAGGTGCAACCGTGAAATGAAAAAATATTATTCACTATTCCTGTAAAATATTGGAACTCATTAAATTCCACCATTTCCGAGTTCCCTTGGAACTTCTAAACAAAATCAGCTACGCTTGCTTGATTATCACTAAGTTTTCCTATATTTGCAGTGTAAGATAAAGCCAAGAGCTTAGTAGCAACGCATTGTTGCCGCTAGGCTCTTTTTTTTATTGGTATAAATAAAAAAATCCCGGCAGACCTTCACAGGCTTACAGGGACACAAACTTATTTTTAAAATAATTGATGCAAAGGTAATATTAATAATTGGAAGATTGGTAATAAATGAAAGGAATTGATGAATTATTTGTTATTGCGTGGATGCTTTTCGGCATCCTTCTGACACCGTTGTTTTTTATAGGCTTCGACTTGTGGGCAGGGGTCAGGAAGGCAAAACAGCGTGGAGAACCTATTAATAGTGATGGGTGGAAGCGTACAGTAAACAAGGTAGCGAAATACTATAATGCCCTTCTCGCTCTTGTTGTTGTAGATGGTATGCAGATAGCTGGAGTGTGGTATCTTGATAATTATTATGAGTACCATATCCCTATTTTCCCTTTTATCACATTGCTGGGGGCTTTCGGAGTGGCTGCTATCGAGGTTAAATCCATCTACGAAAAAGCAGATGAGAAAGAACGCAGAGAAATGAAACAGGTAACCATGTTAGCTGCTGAAATCGCAAAGCACAAGACAGAGCCTACAGAGATCGCACAGGCTATAATAGACTATATAAACAAGGATAAGGAGGAGAAGAAATGACAAGAACAGAAATCATCAGAGAGTTAAAGAATTACTTCTGCGTACAGGAGTTGGTTTGCCATCATACCTATTTAAAGTTTAGGGAAACATCATGGCAATTCTTAGATACAGAACTGCTACATACATTGCTGGTAGTTCGCAAAATGCTGAATAAGCCGATTACGGTAAACAACTGGCATACAGGAGGCAACTATTCACAGAGAGGGCTTCGCTGTAACATCTGCGCTCTTGTGAAAGACAAGACTTCCTTGGATAAAATCTACCTATCCGCACACTGTAATGGTGCAGGAATTGACTTCAATGTGTCCGGGATGGATTCTGAGAAAGTGCGTGAAGAAATTAAAAGGAATGAGGTACTGTTGCCTTATCCTATCAGACTTGAAGAAGGTGTGTCATGGGTGCATCTCGATGTGTATGACTTATGTAACGGGAAGAAAGTAAATACATTCAAAGGATGAAAGCCCTAATCTACCTAACCATTTCGATCATGTGCTCGATATGGTTGTGCTCCTGCCGGACAAAGTATGTACCGGTAGAGAGCGTGAGGACGGAAATAGAGTACCGGGATAGGTGGCAGCGTGATTCTATTCATGTGCATGATTCTACCTTTATATATATTAAAGGTGATACGGTATTTCGTGACCGCTGGCATATGGAGTATAAAGACAGGACGTTGCGCGATACAACATATATCGAGAGGACGGACAGCGTGCAAGTACCTTACCCAGTCGAACGCAAACTTACCAAATGGCAGTCCGTTAAACAGGAGATAGGCGGCATCGCCATCGGCGTGATTGTGGCCCTATCCTTTGTAATCGTGTGGCTTATGAGGAAGAGTAGAAAGAGATAGTTCATTAATTGAGACTTTAAATTTATAAATTAGAATACCCCGGCTTGTGATAAGTCGGGGCATCTCTTTGTTTTATAGGTCGTAATCAAATGATTATATATCTACGCTTTATTGTGCAGTTCTCAGTTTTACATTAATAGTATAACTATAACCAGGTTTAAAATCTTTCGTTATTGTCGTACTCCTTGTTGTCTGATTATCATTAACTTTATTAAGATATAGATCATATGTTGTTGCATCGTCTCTAGGGATAAAAATGCTGTAAGGTGAAGTTTGTTCTGTTGGTGGGTCAATAATAGCAAAAGGATAAGAATCTCTAGCAGACATGATGAGCGAAGCATATACATCTTCAAAAGGTTCTACTTTACCCGAAATAATGTCAACCTTAGCACTAGCATATGAATAGTCTTTTAGCGTAGCAGTGAATGACATTAGTTCTGCGTTAGATTCCATGTGTATCCTAACCCTAGAAAATAAATGTTCGAAATGTATCAAAATGCGCTCACTTTCTAAACCAAAATCAGGTCTAATTATACCAGTATCATAGTACATTACATCTCTATCATAATATTCAGTATTATTCTTAGTATCAATATCTGCATTATCTCCTACTTTCAATGCCGTATGAGGAATTTCAGTTTCACTATTATAAGAATAGAAGATGATTCGCACATTCATATTTGGAACCCTACAGAATAATTTGTCGCGGTTATATGTCCTCAGTTCCTGAATGCTGTAAATGGTATTTGACTCTGTAATCACAATTGCCAACATTTGTATATCATGATCAAGTAGTAAATAATCACGAGAGTTTGCTATTCTATCTTGTTCTACAACAGCTTCCAAAATCATGCCATCTTCAAACTTCTGATATATGGTATCCGATTTTTCTATATCTGCACGTGACTGTTCGTCTGGGCCTCCTTTTATGTTTTGAGAAACATTAAAGGCTATAATTCGGTTTCCGAATTTGTCTTCTTCTTTTAGATCATCATTATTGCAAGATGTAAGTGAAGTACTTGCCAGTAATAAAAGGGTAAAAAAAAGATTCTTGAAATGTTGCTTTTCCATCTTATTTTCTAATGAATTTGTTATTTGTTACATTGGTTTATTAATACGATATTAAAGTATAATATCATAATCAGCGTCTACTTCTTCCCTCTCCCACACATGCATTATGCTACCATTCTCGGATTCCATTATGCGAGACCCAGCTGCAATTACTTGTTCCAATATCACCTGTTGTTTATTTAAAGCAGGTGCCTCATAAATTTCTTTCTCAATCTTTTTTTTATTCATACTTATTTCATTGTTTAATTTAGAAACGTCTTTCCTTTATTGTTCATTACGTGTTATCACCGCACGGCTCAATCGTGGATCATCATAAAACATATTATCCACACCACCTTTGTGGTCTATTCGAAGTTGTGAAGCAGGAATACCGTGTTCATTCACCAGACAATCATAAACAGCCTGTGCACGCTCCCGGCTCAGACGAGTGTTTACAGCATCGGTTCCTGTTCCCGCATCGGCATAACCAGTAATGGTATAAACAGCATTCGGGTCTGTAGTTTTGATTACTTTGGCAAGAAAACCAAGGTTTACACGGCTTTCACGACTTAATTGGCTCTTACCGATACTGAATGTTACAAGATTGGGAGCAGCTACTTCCATTTTGCGAACAATAGTCTCAGCCTCAGATTTGTTTCCTTCGGCAATAGCCTGCTGAAGACGGACATTCTCTGCACTCATTGCATTTACCTTTTCCCGCAATTCATTCAGAGAGGCATTGTCATACATCACTACTGTATGACTGCGGTTCCAGTTACGCTTGGGGAATTTGTAGGTCACACCCACGGTAGCTGCAAAAAGGCCTTCTTCCTTGCGTCCACCCAATTCACCATCGAAACGGTCGTTCACCAACGTACCGCGAATATCCAGATTAATATCCAGAGCCGAAGAAAGACGGAAAGAGTTTAATATACCTACATTAGCACTTACCTCATTGGCGCTGGGGCTTTCCCACGCCCTCATCCATCCCAGCCCTATATACGGACTGCAATTCCAAAAGCGGGTTTCACTGTAACCACAAAATAAATTGGAAAGATTAAACAATACATCACCGTGAAGGTTGAAGAAGTCGATCTCCTGTTCTTTCAGCCAGTATCCTTCCCATGGTTTGCCACTGATGGGCTTGCCGTTAGAGTGAACACCGCTCTGCGTAGCCCCTTTAACAGAAAGACCGCTATACATCATGCGAACACCGATGCCCGGTGTAAACCATTTACCAACGGCTATATCTAAAGCAGGGGAAAGACGGTCACCAAAAGACATTTGCCTGTTGTGATCGCCAAAATACATCTGAGCTCCACCGCCCACACTTATAAACCAGTTATCCCAAAACCGGTTTGTCTCTACCTTGTGCTTATCGCTTCCTCCTTCATTGCTTCCAATGTCGTTGGCTTGCGCTTGTGCGCTTCCGGCAGCCCATAGAATCAAGGCTGCACAAAGAAATGTTTTTTTCATTTTTATCTTTCTATTTTTTATTGAAAATATTCCTGCCTTTTCACGGACTATTCCGGTTCGGCAGGATTGTCATATCCCTTTTATCATCTCTTCCTTTAGAAATTTTGAAAAATAAGGATTCTCTTATCTTCCCAGACCAGAGTCCTTTCTCTATGCTGCCTAGTGTTCAAGTCAGCTTACACTATATAAACTTCATATCTTCCCAGATATGTATTCTAAAGAAAAAAAATGAAGAACATTCTCTTCTTTTCTGTGCAATCAGAATGGCTGCCCACCGGCAACCCGGAGAATTTCTATTCATGTATAAAGAGGATATGTGATCAAATATGTACTAGAAAAGAAGCACTTTTTTTGAAAAAAACAAAAAAAACAGGAATAAAACCCTATGGCAATAGTATGACTTTTTGTGTTGAAGTCTATTATTTGTTGAATTGCCATTCATTATGTTGTTGTTAGCATCTCCTAGTATCTTTATTCTCTTTGTTATGTCTTACTTATTGTGTTCTATACGGGAGTTCCATAACAGATAATTGCCACCTTCTAATTATTACCTTAGTATGATATTCTTATAAACTTCATTTCTAATTGAGAATGATAGATTTACTATATGCTAGGTAGCTTTAAGATGGCTGGATCGTTCCGGCTACTTCAAAAGATTAGGGAAAATCTTGAAAAGAAATAGCGTATATAATTCGGTTTCCACGTGAACAATCAAGCTCACGTGGATTTTTGCTAGAATGGAAGGTCATCCTTATCTTCAAATTGAACAGGTGGATTGGGTTGCGTCTGCGTTTGAGCCTGCCCTCCATCGGGTTTTGGGGAAAGCAATTCAAGTTCATCTCCGATAAGCTCAGTAACTTTTTGCTTCTGCCCATCCTTCTCATATTCTCTGGTTTTAAACTTTCCCCTAACAGAAACCTTACTTCCGCTGGTAACGTACTGTTCGGCTACTTTAGCCAGTCCTCCTTTTAGTACTACATAAAACCATTCTGTATGATCGGGTATCTCTTTCCCGTCTTTGGTTCTAAAACCTCTCTCTGTACATGCCACAGAGAACTGGGCAACCTTACCTCCGTCATCGAAGGTCTTCACTTTAGGGGTATGCCCCACGTTTCCAATAATAATTGTACTTTGCATAATTCTTACTTATTATATTTATCTGAAAGATTATATTTGCCACTTACAACTTCATTCTCTTTGTCTATCTTCTTTCCCCATTGGATAGCTTTGTATATAGATTCAAAGAATATGGATTTTTCTTCTTTATCCCTTAAAAAGCTGGTTCCGCGCAAAAGATTCCTTGCGGTTTCACAAGCCTCGGTATCAGGATAGCCAATGGACGCTCTTTCCATATCCTTTTCTTTCTTTTTAAATCTTAGTTTAGTTATCTTGTAGGCTAGCATCTCCGCTTTTTCTTTCTCTGTCATATTCGTTGTATTTATCTAATTCCTTTTTCAGTTCTCTTTCTGCTTCCTCCACGTTGTGTCGTAGTTGTTTGAGGGTGTTTATTTTCTCTTTAGACAAAATGGGGCAGTGATGTAACCACGAATGATAATTACATGTTTTTACTCCTAGCATTTCCACTTCTAAGGAATAATCATACCATTTAAGCAGTTCTTCTTTCGGTGCATATTCGTCTATGTCTGTGCGTATTACGTTCATGTCAAAACAGTAATCTCCGCAGGACACTATGCTTCCAACATCATTCGCTACCCAACTACTTTTTGCGCCTTCAAAGTCAAAGTCGTGTTTGAGGCAGAAAAGACGGAGATACTCATTGCAGAAGTGTTCGTAGTTTAGCCTCACTCTCTTTCGGCATTCCGCATACGTTTTTGTGTTTTTATTGCAGTGCCGTTCTTCACAGAAATTACATTTGCTCATGCGCGTTTCCTCCTAGGTTTACTTCTTAATTTCCGAATGAATGATTTCACTTTATTGAGAACAAGAGTGGTAATGTTGTCAGCGCTATCGGCAAAAGATACTTGATACACTGAATCTGTATTGTCAGACATGAACTTGACTTGCCCATGAGCTTCTTTACCTAGCTCAATTATCTTGTCGTACATTTCAATACGGTAGTCTGGGTGGTACTTCTTTAAAATACTATCTGTCTCCATAGCCAATGTTTCAATCATGTCGCAGAAAAATATGATGGAGTTGGTGTACACATTAATGTTTTCCCTGTCCTCGTCATTCATTTCTTCCATGAGCTTTCCCATTTGTTCTGTCTGACCCTCGTATTTTTCAAGGTACTCTTTAACGACTTTATCCTCGATGCTCTTTATCAGACGGGATATTTCCATCGCTTTTACATACTGGCGATTTCTTATTAATGTATTTTTCTTGGAAATAAGCGGAGCCATCTGTGGGTCTTCACTTATCATCCGTTTCATTTCCGCCACAACTTCTGGCGGAAGATCGTTTACTGTAAGTTTATTCATTATTTAATTCTTTAGTCCATTTATCGTAATCTTTCTCGTAAAACCATTTCCAGCCATTTTTAGGCTTCATTTCTCCGTTGGCATATCTGGAAATGCTCTGATGGGAAATTCCAACCAGTTCTGAGGCAATCACCGCAGACTCAAACCGCCCGGAAAGAACTCCATCAATGATTAGAACCAACGGTTTTCCATTCGTTCCTTTCTTTGTATAGCAAGGGTGTCCTTTCAAGCTTTGGGATATTTTTTGCTTGATTTCCTCCGCGCTATCACCGAAAACACTTTCATAGGATTTTCCTTTATTGTACGGTGTATAGCCTCTATTGAATAGCTTTTTCCCTGTTGGAGTAATGCGGTGGGTTGGAATTTCTTTGGGTAAATACAATTCGGTCATTTCTAATTATTGTGATTCTCATTTAGGTATTGGCATCCAAAAGACTTTGAAGTCTTTATCATAGGATAAATGATGAGTGCCATTAACCATAAAAGTGTTCTTCCCGGGAAGTTTGTATCCAACTCCAATTCCTTCATACAGAAATGTAGCGTTTGCCTTTATTATAACTGGCTCGAATGCCATCGGTGCATGTTCATATGCGTTAATCAAAGGGGATTGCTTCATCACATACTCTATATCAGTACTGTGTATTCTATCCTTATTCCATGTTACTTCCGACAAATCATTGAAATCTGCTTCTTCTTCCGTATCTTTTCCAATTTGGAGAAAGATTTTTTCGTGGATGTTCTTTATTTTCATTTTGGTTCTATTTTGAATTTATAGCTACCCTAGGTACTACCGAGGATAGCTTATTTCTGTTTGTTTTACTTCAATTCCTCTAATATTTTCTTCACAGTCTCATGGTGTGATAACTGCCAATCTTTGGCAATATCATCTATTTCATTATCATAATGATTATCGTAGACGTACTGATTTATACAATCTATAAACCCTTCATCGTTTAATCCATCATCACACCCATCATACATATCGAGTTTGTGCGCAAGGATGGAACATTCACAGTGAGTAACCCAGTCATAAGCAGAACCATCATATACACAAGTTTGCCTATCATATTTTTCTCCAATTTTAATAATTCCACCGCAGAACATACATTTATGTTCCTTTCGGGCGGTAGGAGTGGAATTTTTTAATACTGTTATGCTCATTGTTATTTAAGTTATTTAGAATATTGTTGGCTCTTTGTACAAGTATTGGTTCCCATTGCGCCTATTGGACAATCATCGCAATAAAAGGTAACGCTTCTGTAATCAGCCCCATTCCCACATGGATGGTCACTAAGCTCCATAACTTTTTCATTAAGGGATTCGATGCCATCTGTTAAGCATTTTAATCTTTCGATAGGAACCAAATTCCTATATTCATCTTCTGTCAAAATGTATTGCATAATTTATTTCTTTCGTATTCTTAATTCTCTAAATCTCTTTCTACTATTGTTTTTGCTTCCCTCTTCAAACGGGTGCGTAAGGTTTTGCCTAACTTCTTGCGCATTCCTTTTTGTCTGTCAGATTTAAAATCCCGTTCTCCCCAGCGGCGTACTCTGAAAACAGCCCATCCGCCATTGTCTTCATTTATGATATGTCTTCTTCCTGTTGCCATAATGTTCATTTTTGTTCTGTTTTATGCTAATCATCAATATCTAAATCCATATATGCAACTTGTGCGAGCTCTTCCATCTCATCGCAAAAATCCTCGTTATAGCATGTTTGGTATTTCTGCCTTATGATATTGCACACTGCCTGAAACCCAGCTAAATACGCATCTTGGATATGGCGTTTACTTGAGTATTTCTCAGCCATTTCTACAATTTCCTCTTTCTTCATATCTATTCTGGTTACGAGTTAAAATGCTTGATAAGCTCTTCGGCTGTTGCCTTGTGAGTTTTTGAGTAATCGAATTTAATTAATTGAAAATACCCTTTCAGTTCAAGAAGAGAGTGAATATCACTGATTACCCATTTCTCACCATCAGTAAACCATTGATGAATATCTGAATCATTTCGGAGTGCAGCTAATGCAAGAAATAAATCCTGATTATCTTCGCAATTAATGAATCCATCAGAATCTAATTCAGATAATTCACAGATAGAAATAATATCTTTAGACACTCCGCAGATGCACGGATATGGAACATTTTCTTGTATTTCAAAGATTTTTCTGTCACCTATACTTTTCAATGCTATCATTAAACAATTAGCATGATTCTCATCTTTAACAACCATGTAGCATGGTGTTGTAAATCCTTTATTTTTTTTCATTTCTGTTCTGTTTTAATCTAAAAACCTACATCTTTCTTTCATTTCTTCGTAGTCTGCATCCGTACCACAAAACATGTACACTCCATCTCTTTCTATAATGAAAGGGCTTCCGCAATCATTTTTGAACTTTTCAATGTAAACCGCATGCCCATAAATAGGTAATAAATAATCATACGTTTTTTTTATCTATTTGATGATTTGAAAACGCCCAACATCTATACTGTTCCATACTTTTCTTTATTTGTTATTAGTTGATCACCATTCAATAAGATACCCCTTATCTCCGTGAAGCCATTCTCCAAAATAGACTTTATATCCTTTTCTCATAAGTTCTAATTTAAGAGCATCTGAGAAATAGACAAAGTGAGGATAGAACACCTTGTGCTCATGGCGCTTGTTAGCATCTTCGATATTTTTGTATATTTCATCTAGTGGTATAGATGTTTTTTCTAATGATTTTGCTTCCATATTGATACTTCTGTTTATGATTTTTCTTAGATTCGGCATTATTGTTTTTTTATTCTGATTATACCTTTCTTTTGGTAATAGTACCAAAAGAATATCTGTTCCATCTATATTCTCCTCGCTGGATAAATATAAGCCATTTACATGCTTTGAATACTTGTCCGACATTATACACAAACGGACGCTTCTGTATCTTTCGCTTTACTCTTGCTTTCATTTTTGTTATGTTTAGAACAATACAACATAGCAATACAGTTCCATGCAGCCGCAGCCAGATGCCTGCATTGTGTCTCACTATCAAAATCTTCACCTTTTTCATAAGCTAAAATATGGCGGAACAATGCGCCTTTATACCTGTTGTATCCATTAGGTAAGTTCTGCCAGCAATTTTCTCCATATTTCTCCGCACCAGCCGTATATACCTTGGCTATATCTTCTAGTTCTTCTAATGGTACTAGGTCAAACCGCACCTTTTTGTCCTTGAAGTCATTCTTTACTGATTCTTTATTTTCTTCCATGTGAATATTTAGTTTCATCTTACCCAATACAACTTATGTAAATCTCCCGCCTCTTTCTAAGCAGACTGTTTATCTTTTCAACATCTTCTTTATTAAGGATGTCATTGAGTGCTGCATATTTTCCACAGATCTTCCCGGCTTTCATACACGATACGTTTTCTGCAATATCTTTCCTAAGATACATGGGGCAGTTCTTTCTTAGGTTATTTATCACATATTCTATTTTATCTTTTCCGTCTAAGTCTGGGCTGGGATGATGGAAAATTTGGTTGAGAGATTTGCTATCGAATAAATCTCTTTTATTTATCTTCACTTTCTTCAATTCATCTTCTTCTAGATGGGATAGGCAGTGGCGCTTTATCAAATTCTTCGCCTCTTTATCGCTTATGCCTAGTGTGTAGGCAACCATTTTATAATTTACATCCATGTTTCTTCATTCCTTTGTAAAACATTACTAGTAATACCACAATAAAAAAGGCGATAACCAGTATTGGTATCGCCAACAAGATCCATATAATTACCATTTTCTTCTTATTTGAATTAAACCTGCATTTACGCATTCCTGTAATAGCTTGCGCTTATCATCTGATATATCGACTTCTGAACATCTATTTACATTCATGTATGTAGGAACGCCGAGTAATTTACAGCCATTCTTCCTGCGCATTTCACTCAATTCCCTTTCCCAGTATATGACAGTCTTCATTTCTTGTCGTCAAATTTATGCTTTCGCTGGTATTTGTAATTACCATATTCGAATCGGTCAGAAAAAAATGTTTTATCTATGCATTCAAACCTTTGTAGTAATTCGTTTGCATATAAGTCGCCTCCTGCAATACGTGCCTGGAGGATTTCTACATATTCCTCCCGACTACATTTTTCTTCTGTGAATGTTGGAGGTTTGTAATCGGCAGGGAAGGAGTGGAGTACCTCATCGCGTTCCTTATCGTATTTTGAAAGCCACCCAAGTATAATTGAACCGTCAATATGGTTATACAGCTTTCCGTATGTTACTGGGTTTTGCCTTGCCCTCTTGAAGCACAAGGCGATGTCTTCTAAGCGGAAATAGTAATATTTGTCCATTATATCCCGGACGACGTTTTCTATTTGTGTATTTGACATATCTCCTTTTCTGCCAAAATAAATCAGCATCCCCTCGATGAATTTCACCAAGACGGATGCTGTAACCGCTTCATTGCGTTTCCGTAATTCTGAAAGTTGTATAGGAGGGGAGGATAACGCCTGTTTAATGCTGGAAATTTCGTAACTCAGCTTCTTGCAATACGTTATCGGCGACGTCAAAAATGCTTGGAGTATCGTTTCCTTGTCCTCCGTTTTTATAAGTCCTGTTTCCATTGTTTTCTTTTAAAGGGAATAGTCCTGCGTAATTACAGGACATTGATTGGTCTACTATCATTTTGGCTACTGTTGCATCTCCATCGGACAGTTCTACGAGTTTCTTATAGCAAGCGATAATAGAACGCTGTCCTTTGTATTTCTGCCCTTTTTCGATCTTGTAGAGAAGCCAGTCATATAATATGGGCTGAAATGCTGGTATAGCAAAGGATAAGTCCCAGTTATCTCTAGTTAGCTTGTCCTCTTTGCCTTTCCGGTATCCTTCGTTATATGCAGCAAAGGCGGCGTTTTGTTCTTCCTTGGAAGTGTAGCCGAGGGAAAACTCCCTCGCTAGCTCTTGGATTGATTTTGCCATAATATCATCGCTCTATTAATGGTAATACGCCGATTTCTTTTAACTTGTTATACAAGAAGATCCTTCCTTTCTGTCTCCATTCCGTATTTAACACAGTGTCCTTTCTTCCGTCATTGTGTGTAATAGGGACCGTCTTGCTATGAACGTACCCTTGTGATATATATGGAGCATATAATATCCATTGACCGTTAACTTTTCGTTGAATCTTCATTTCTGCCAATGTTCTGTTTAAGGCTTTGGCGCTCATCCCGTAGTCTTGGGCTATTTGGGTTGTGGTTACTGTTTCCTTGCTTTGCAATATTATCTCCAAATAGTCCGTTTTCTTTTTCATTTCAACGATTTCTGTACTCATGGATTCTATTTGCTTCTGCTGTTCTTCGATTTCTTCTTGTTGCATAGCAGCGAACAAGAGGGCTTCTTTTAAAGATCGAGGAAGATTAAATCCAGAATTGCATCTTTCCGTTTCTAATTTTTCCCAACGAAGTACTAGTTTTGCACGAGCCTCGTCATTAAACTTAGTGGCAACATATAGACACTCTGTTTTGGATAGATTATACATGGGTAATTTACGCCCTGTTGAATCCTTATATTCACTGAGCGGAAATTTCCGTTGAGTGACTTTCTCCCATGCGTTCTCCATTGTACGAATCGCTTCTAATACATCTGAGTGTCTTTTTCCTGTTAATTCTGCAATTTCCAAAGAAGTCATAACTTCCTTCTTGAATGAGTTGTTAAAACGATTGTTTTCGTTTGTGATACTTGTAGATAGATTCATTTGTGAATTGTTTTTTTATTAGTTATATCGCTGAGGCAGATGCGTCCTCGCTTGTTTTATACTTGTTTATTGTATCCATGATATTTACCACAGGAAGTGCAATCGCCGTATTTTGGCTTTCCTCGTACTTCTTAATGTGATTGTATGCTTCTGAAAATCCTTCTTTTACCCGCTTGAATGTTCGGAAGGATAACATGGCGGCAACTATTGAATCCTTGGTCTTTAAAAGCTCATTCTCGGTCTTATGCAACTTCACTTCCAGTTTCCCAATCTTTTCTGCAAATTCAGGAGAACATAGGAAATACTTGTTATAATATCCATCGCACGGGAAAGGATCGCATTCAACCGTCACGTCCTGTCTTCCATTTCTAAATGTAGCACGGGAGCAAGTTTTGAAATAAGGTGGATACTTTTTATACAATGATCTAATTTCTAGCGGAGTCTGCTTCTGGATCTCTTGGTACGCTAGCTTTTTCATTTCTTCTTTGATGCTCTTGATTTTAGCACTGATGGGTTCTGTGAGTTTTTCAGTCACCTCTTCGGCTAATGATTTTGTAATGTTCATAATTTGTTTATTGTTTATAATAGTTTTTACTTCTTCTATGTCTTGTTATAGGCTTGCCGATAATATCCCGAAGACTACCATCGTTGGATTTTTTCATCTCTGAATATCCTAACAGCCCGAAATAATATTTAGTAGGATCTTTGCTGTCAAACCATCGAAGGGCTTCTGTCACCTCAATAGATGTCTTCAAGTCTGCAATCCTGCTGTTGGTTAAGTGTAATCTCTTGGCTGCTTTTAAAACCTCTCTTTCCAGTGGTATTAGTAGTTTTGACTGGTCTAGATCGTACAACCCTAAGCAGACGTTTCCGTCATTTCTTCCCGTCCACATGAGGAACATGTTTAATTTTATAATCGGTAGTCCTATATTCCCAGTTAGACCTTTCGATCTGTTGAATAGGAGTTGCATGGATTCCAAGTAGCTACCGGATAGAGTGGAGGAGATCCCTCTCTCTATTGACCCAAATACGTACAAGAGATCGCTTATCTTCATGCAAATCATCATAAAATCTCTGTATGAATATGGATGGTGTAAAGTCTTCCGTTGGTTGTGGGAATCAGATAGGAAAAGGTATCTCTTTTGCGTAATCCATCGGAATGGCTGTCCTTCCATAAGATTATCTATCTCTTTTGCTGCGAGCAGGGATTTACTGCTTCCATCATATATCCATGCTGTAAGGAATGCGCTGATTTCAATATCTCTTTTGTCGGAATACCTGTGTGGTATTTCTATTGGGCTACCGACAATGTGACGCTTTTGATTGCGTTCCCATGTAAGTTCTTTGAGTAACTTAATGGTGCGATAATTAGGTGTGTGCATGATATATTATTTAGGCTCTACAATCGGCATATAATGGGTAACACAAATTACATTACCACAATCATCACGCCATTCACCACTGTTTTTGTCGTACAACCCACGCTGCACGTATTTGAAATAGTCAGAGCACCAGCATCCGGTTATCATAAGGTCATCGGATTCAGTCAGTCTGTCATTTACGCTTATCCAAGGATTCTTAGGGTGAGCGTCTGCCCATTCAGCACCAGCAGCAAAGGTTCTTAACGCTATTTTTCTTGCCATTGCAGTTTCAGAAATACAGCCCTTTTCAACTTCTTCTTTGTATGGAGCATTGCTCCAATGAGAGCATGCTGCCATTTTTAGTTCTTCTTTTCTATCCATAATTATTTCTTATTAATCATATTACCACTTCTTTCAACTCTATTCCTAGCGTATAAAGAATGATTTTCCTGCGAAGAATGTAATCTTTTTCTTTTATGGTGTATTTTGATTTCACATCAACAACAACTGTCTTCCCGTCAGAATCCTCATAAACGAAGTCTGCGGTATAGCAGCACTTTCTTTCTATCAACTTTTTGACGGTTTTTATCTTGGTCTTTAACCTGACCTCTACTTCCTTATATTGGTTAGGAAGAATCTCAAACTCGACTTGTCTTCTGAGGTTATAAATTTCCCCCTTTTTCTCCAAGTCTAACAAATAGAGGTAATGATTAAACTCTGATGTGGAATCGAACACTCCATACTCGTTTTTTACTTTCTTCGCAAAGAACTTATTTCGTTTTGCCATGCGGCTTTATGTATTCTATTTTTTAATCGACATTACAATTTTCTTTCCTATTCTTATGTTTGAACCAGCTAATTCGTGAACAGTCCCATCTGCTGAAATTAAGTCGGTTAAAGTAGCTTTTAACGCCACGCAGTAACCGACCTTTAACCGTTCCATTATCGTGGATATAATTGTAGGTGGACTGATGCTTATAGGTTTTGCTCATTTCTAAAATTGTTATACTCTATTGATTTCGTCATTGATTCGGAACATACTATCACTGATAAAGTCGTATATCTTATACATGAGCTCCGGTTCTTGCTCCTTTGGAGAATAAACCATCACTCTCTTACCTGCACCCTTCATCCATCCGGCTTCAGTATTTGCAGAACGTCCACAAGGAAGAACCATAACACAGACGTCCGCCCACTTCATCGCATTAAAATCTAAGTCAAACCCTTTCTGTGCAATAGGGTGGTTGAGAGCTTCCCGATACTGCTGTGTGCTCCAGTTCTTCCAATTAGGGTCAATATTTGACCATGAAAAGCCATAACTCATATCACCATTCGGGTGGGTAAAGTCATACACTTCGTGACCTTCATTTCTGAGAAACGATACAACGTCCTGTTGATATGAGTTTCTCCAACTACTTGCTACATAAATTTTTGCCATAACTATCTTTTTTTATTTGATTATCACTATATTTGCCGAATAATTTAAAAAATAATGATATGTATAAATTCAAACTCAGTGCATAGCAACGTTCTCACCTATGGGACGTTGCCAAAAAAGCACTTAAAAAAGTCCTTAAATAGGTCGTTGTTGAACTGATTAGAAATTATGTTCAATCGTGGTTTTAAATTATCGGGCTGCTATCAAAGCAGCCCATTTTATTCATTCCTGATTTGTTATTATATTAATATCTACTTCATTATAAGTTAAACTGGACGTAGCTCTGTTGGAAAAACTTCAGCTTCTGAATATTTAGAAGCAATGAGAATAATGCTGTCGTCTTCAATTCCTTCCTCTGGGATTGAGATCACTTTATATTCTCCATTTGATATTCCTTCCGGATCATACCAATAGACAGTACTACCGACTTTTATAAAATCATACTTATTCATATCTACTTTGTTTTGAGCCTTTTCAGGCTACATCATTAATACTAATTTCTCCTTTCAAGACTCGCTCTACCTGTCTGTCGATTATCTCTTGAAACTCTATTTGGCAGATAAGCGAGCAATCCGGTATAATCTCTTCCACTGGGTCGCCCCGCCACGTTGGTAGTTCGTCAAGGAAGATACGCCCGTCTTTATCCTTTAGGCATGTTGCGCCAACATCACGTTCAATTTGCGCCATTTGAGCAAACACTTCTGGGAAGTCCTTCCGGATTTTGTTCCAGTATCCCATACCACCTTTCACGCAACCGATACAGTTGTTGTTATTATAGCCCATCTTATACATGGCAGGTATGTCAATACCGGCTTTCCAAAGCATCCCCATTGCATCCGGCTTCGTAATCTGCTTTTCAATAAGCGGGAACAGTGGCTTGATGTCCGGGTACTGCTGCTTTAATCGAATTGCACGGTTTATCTCTTTAGGGTCGTAATCAAAGCCCCAAACTTGACCATCCCAAGAACCAAGTTCCTTTTCCAACTTGTAACGGACTTTCTTTTTCAGTTCAAGAGTACAAGCAGCACCATGCGCACCATTGATAAAACCTTTCCGTAGGACATTAGCTACGCAAGTGTATTTGTCGCTTCGGATAGTGTGGATAGGCTGCCTGTACCACTTCTCACAATCTGAAAGAAATCGGGCATTATCAGGATGTCCGGAGCCAGTTTCGATGTAGTAAACTTGCACATCATCGTACAGACCCAATGCTATCTTACAAGCGACTGCGGATGTCACGCCGCATGAAAACCAAGCTATTATCATTTGATTCCTTTCTGTTCTGTTAGTATTCATAATCTTTAAAGTGCTTCACCATATAGTGTGGTTGCCTACGAAGCCATTTTTTTCGGAACTTTTTCAGATTCCTACGTGCTATCACTTCACTTTTACGACCGAATGATTTACTTTCCATTTTGTAGTTTCCTAGCTGCTTTAAACTCATTGTGCCTTACTATTAAATTGTTTTGAGGAATCATTCTTTAATCTATATATCTCGACTAAATCCTGGACATCACTTGTAGGTCTTACTCGAATGTTGATGCCCTGAATCAATAGGTCAATTTCTATATCGGCGTTTTTTGCTACTTCTGCCGTAGTGGAAATAGCTGTAATATCATCACCTGTGGCGATGGCTGTAAATTTTACGTGTGTACTCATATTAATCTTAATTTTTAGTGGTTATTGAAGCGTCTAATAAGTTTCTTTTTCGTTTTACGGACTATATCTTCGTCCCGAACATTATAGCCTTTGAGTAGGCTTTCTACCGTTTGCAGGCACTTAACTATCGTTTGGTAATCCTGCTTGCTTATATTCATTTTCATATAGAAAGCGGAAGATAAACTAATACCTTCCGCCCAATCACTTAAAATTAACATTGTGGTAAAAATGCCCTCTCAGGTGTGGGGATGCCCGGACTTGAACCGGGATGAGTGGTGTTTTTGCGGCTACAGATTTCAAGTCTGATTTGCCTAAGATGTCTCGCAGGTTGCCGGCTTGGTTATTAACGGTTATCCTGGAATTTTACACCTTACATCTTGATTAGCGTCTACCGATTCCGCCACATCTCCATTTTGCCACCGCATCGCTATACGGTGGACTTTTGAACCTAATCTAATACTATGAGAAATGATTCGCCTTCACAGGTTACTTGCTCCCGAAAGCAGAATGAACCACTTTCGGGATAGGATTAATCCTCAAAAACTTTTTCTACTACCTCTTTCACCTCAGAAGCCAAATCTGCTTCGATCTCGGCAATAGCTTCCAGTGTAGCATTGGCAGAAATGATGGTCTGCTTGCATTCTATCATTTCGTTGAGGATTGCTTCGTAATTAACATCTTCATCTCCCAGTTTCTTGCAGTAATTTTCATAATCAATTTCTGCGGTGACTTTCATCTTTTCCACATTGTCCTTTGCGGATTCAATGTTACGTTTGATTTCTTTTTCACGTAAACCAAAAAGTCTGTCGATAAACTTCCTTCCCTTTAAAATTGCTTCTAACTTTTTCATAATGAAATTTTTAATAGTTTGTTTTTATTGATTAATATAACTTGTGGCGTTGAGGAAAAACGTCCGGCGGGTGTAATATCTCCTTCGATTTTGAAAGATGGAAATACAAAATTAGGAATCCATTCTTTAGAAAATGAATTTTTAATTACCTCAACGCCACCAAGCATAGCTTCAGCAGTATCCTCAGATATGGGTTTTATAGGATGTCGTACGCTTTCAAACATCTCCTCGGAAAATGACCAGTGTAAGCCTTTAAGTGTATATTTCGTATGACCATGAATACAACATTTTCCTATAACCTCAAATCTTTCGGAGCAAAGACTGTCCATTTGCTCGTTCCACCCGTAATAAATCGGCCCGTGAATACGTTCATATTCTCGAATGTCTTTCAAGCTCTTAATCGTTACAAAATCGCCTGCATTGATTTCCATTCCTATATAATATCTACAATTTTGGTTTTCACCACTGCATCGAGGCGAAGATCCTCTAGTCCTTGTTTGAGGTGATCTTCAAAGATTTTAGTAGCTTTAGTCACATTCTCAGCATTGCAGAGGATGTAGTAAGCACGTTCCTTATCGTTTCCATTATCGTCTACGATAGTTTCCACCACTTTCCCTTTAAAGAAAGAGTGCTCTGTCTCTTTATTGACAATTTCAATGATTTTACTACGGGCAATACCGACAACATCACAGTCATTATCAAATTCTTCCAACCCTTTTAATTCTGCTTGCGCAAAAAGCTCACAATCATGGAGAAATAACTCTACCACATCCTTTTCCTCCCCATCAGGCTTTACAATGGAGTGGTTTACTTTTATTTCGTATAGCATGATTATTCTTCCATTAAATCAGACGACAACTCTCCAAGAGCTTCATTGAGAAGTCTTTTAATTCCGGTTGCTGCGATATATTTCGCCGTTTCTTCATCAAATGCATGAATAGCCTCTCTCTTTCCGTCTTCATCCCCAGTATAGGTTATTCTAAGGAAAAGATCTACCATCTGTTTTCTCTTTTCAGACCACGAATTGAACTCTGTGAGAGAGAATGGGGTGTCATTCAGCCCTTCTTCTTTTAGCTGATCTTCTTGATTCCCATCACTTGATGAACCCTCTAATAATTCACAAATAAAAGACTTTGCATCTTCGAAAGAAGATAATGCTTGGGTGATTTGTTCAGGTGTAAACTGAACAGTTTTCTTGTACTTCATAATTGTTCTTTTTAAATTTTAGTATTTGTATTACAATGGTTTCAAATCGTAGCGTGCGCTGCCAGTGAACGGGGGATAGGTTTTATACATCTTCACTATGTCTTCGTCTTTTATTTTGCCGTTCTCGTCCGGCTTTTGTGTAGGATCTTTGGGTACGGATACGATTTCTGCCGCCTTATAGCAGAGAAAACCGCGTCTTAACCTTTCCTTAATCCAGTCATTTTGGTGTTTAAGATGTTCTTTGTACTTTTTGTAACTCCACCCTTTGGGGCGTGCTGTGATAATCTGAATGTCGCGTACAACGGCATTTGTGATCTCTTGTGGTGTTCCAGACATAATTAATGTAAGTTTTTAATATTTTCTTCGTTGTATTCGGGCAAGCCATCATATAATCCTCTGAATTTTGCCCATTTAATAAATTCCCTAACCATATATCTGTTGTCTTCATACATACCTGAGTATGCGTAACAGTTAATAGGGGGAGAGTAGCGAGTAAGTGGAAGCCCGCGAACATCTGTTCCATGCTTATCCTTGTCATATCCTTCAAATACAAAGAGGTCGAATATGAATCTTTCGCATCCAAACATCTCGCAGTATAGCTTCCACTGGAAACTTTCTATATAATCGTTATCTTCAACCGGAGAGAATTTTGTTTTGATGTCGTGTATTTCAAGGCCGTCTACAATATCGGCTGCTCCTGTAATCATCACATCTTCCATCTCTATAAATTCTCTTATCTCGTGAGCCGCCAACGGCATTTCTTCCTTATAATCAAGGGCGATCTTGCATTGGTGAACATCAAGGAATACATCATGCCCGTCAATATCGAATTTCCTGCCTTCTGGAAGTTCTACATCAATCATCTTTCTGTTGAATTTCCTTTGTACGGTAGTCTTCCCGACTTTGGTTATTCCTTCATAGTTGCCTTCCACTATGCGATGGAAGGCTGTTCCTATATAGGTGTAACTGTTTCCTTGAAATTCTCCGGTTATGCTTTTAATAAGGTCTTGCTCTGAATCATAACTACTTCGCTCGTTGATATATCGGTTAAACTTTTCGATTGTTGTGCATCGTATCAGTTTCATTCTGCGGCGGAAGCTATCTTGAACTTATTGTTTTCCTTGTCAAATTCGAACTTCAACTCATTGGTCTTGCTTTGGAGTGCCTTCTTTAGCTGTACCTGTTGAGCCTTGGGAAGCTCATTTAATTCTTTCAAGATGGAATCTGCTTCTTCTGTGGTAGACAATGATGAGATCTTTTCGCTCATTTCGGCAATCTTTTCAAGTGCCTTTTTCTGAGATTCTGTTTTTGCCTGAATCTTTTCTTTGACCTGTTTGATGATACCTGCCATAAATGTTTGGAATGCAGGATTATCCTTTTCCGGAATTTCCATTTGAGGAAGTTCGGCAACATTCTTTCCAATATATTCTTCGGTAGGGTCAAAGGAAATGACCCGCTTGTTGTTTGTTACCCGGATGTAGCCAACTTGATCCGCAATGCGGAGTAGCAGGTTCTTTGACTGTCCGGTAACATCAGGGGAATGACGGGTGATGTCTTTGTCTACATCTTCTTTATCGTGGGCAACGAAAATCAAGTCAGCCCCTTCTTCTCTGCGTCTGTTTACAAACTCCTTAAATTCGTCACCAATAAAGCCATACATTTTTTGCTTGTTGGTCTTTAATTTATAGTCTCTTTTTACGGCGTATAGAGCTAAGAAGTCGTCTAAGCATGATTTCGCCGTATCCACAGAAACCGTTTTGTAGTTCTTTAAAATAGATTCTTCTGCAATGATTTCTTCCCACGTGCGGGCTGTAATGGTATCCACTCGCACGGCGGCTCTGTCAAATCCTCTGTCGCAATCTATCATTACTACTTGATCTGCGGTGTTGGCTACTGAGGTTTTCCCGCTTCCGGGAGTCCCGTAAATAACAATCACGACAGGTCGCTGTGGAGCGATGTCGTCTTTTTTAATAATTGGCATTTTAAATAAATATTTGGTTTAACAATATCTCGAAATTCCTTGTGAAATGCATAGGTTCGTTCTTTCCTGTTCAACATCTTCCTCATCACGGTAATCTTCCATGACTGCTAGCATATCATCTATTTTTGAACGGACACAAGCTATATCTTCTTCAATAAGTTGAACCCGTTCCATTTTACTGTCTCCGTTTGGGTAATACGGATGGCTGTATGCTTTGGCGGTCTTCAATTCTTCTAGAAGCTGATCGTATTCCCCGTATAGATTGTGTAATTCACTATTCTCCAAGTAATTCATCTATCTCTATACTTATGCGTTCTTTATGCTTGTTCATGTAGCATACTGTAAAGGCGAACAAGGCGAATGCTATCCAGAATATCTTTCCGGCAGTTGTATCCAAATCCTGTATCTCTGCTGCTGTTATAGCCATGGCGACGAATGAAATGCACCACATGGCAAATAATGGGAGTGCTTTAATTTGTATCATGATAGCTGTAAGGATTTAGAGGATTTCATGCTAGAAAATTGGCTTTTACCATCCCCTAAGAATTTATTTATGAAGTATATTTGTCCCTTTCCGCTGACCTTAGTAGTGGTAGTTACCAATACAGAGCCATCCGGTTTGGTAATTGAAGTTTGTTTTAGTTCAAACAAGCCCAGTTCCATAGCTTTTTGTGTGGGTTGATTATAATATTGTCCCTTTTGGCAGAGATAACCGTTCTCGCGCATCCAAATAAACAATCGGTTTTGACCTATATTCACTCCGTTTTGCTGCAATATTTTCGCTAACTCAGCTACAAGACAAGAGCGTTGAGAGGTTGAAACAGCATCCGCAAAAAGAACTTTGGGCGCATCTTTCTGAATCCTTTGTTCGGCTTCAATACGTTTCTGCTTTTCTTCTTTCAGATTGGTTGCAAGCTGAATCAGAAAATCGGGCGAGGTCAAAGCCTTTTCAAGCGTTTCGTTTGTCATGTATGTCCCATGCTTACGGATTGATGGCAGAACTTCATCGCAAACCCAATCTTGAAATTTTTCGGCATCGGGCAATTTTGATTTCATTGTCAGCCGATATACTTCTCCTTCTTTGCCATACTTCATATCCTGAATCACCGTTGCTCCGTACTGGTTTACAGTGGGGGTCGGTAAAATGGCGACCCCCTTGCAATGCTGTGAAACAGCATCGGCAGGTCTGCTATATCCAAGGGCTTTTGCAACATCTGCCAAGCAAAACAAAGGCTCGTTACTCTCATTCATTGCAATTCTTACTTTCCCGAATTGCTCATTTTGGAAAATCTTAATTTCATTCATACTGAATTACAATATGTTTTATCTCATTCTGCGGACAATTCCGCATTGCAGGCGAACTGTGAATCAACACGCGGATGGAACGTAATTACTGACTAACTAATCAATTAAAGAATATGAGTATTTCCGCCCCTTTCGGGAGTTCGCCTTTTCGTTGTATTTGTTCCCGAACCAGCAGCTAAGCGGAACGGGATATATTTTGTATGTAGCAGACAAGTAGCGTACCGGACGCCCACTCCGGCTTACTTTTAATAGCATCAACGGACTGAATGCTGCTTGCTTGGCTGAAACATCTCGGCATCCTTATTGTCAGGCTTCAACGTGCGTTTCCGCTGCCTGTTTTATTATGCTGTCTTGTTTGGGTCGGTCATTCTGACGGGATTTAACACCTATCAGAAGCCTTCACAGGATTACGCCCTCTGGCTTTTAGTACGATTTAGATACGTACCTACTTAGTTCCTTCTGAGAAAATCTCCAACGATTACCAACTTTGGTCGCAAACGGCAATTCCCCTTCGGATAGCAACTCAAACATTTTGGTTCTGCCAACCTTTAGGTATTTTTTCGCTTCTTCAAAGTTTAGATACTCGTCCTTATCTCGTTGATGGGAAGGTAGGAGCAGTTGTTTAAGCTCTTGCACCTCCTTTCTCAATTCACGAGATGTCCTGAGAAGCTCCTTGAAATCTCTGTCGGTTATCATTGTCAGATTGTTTAGAGAAAACCCTAACGCGAACCTTGCCCTCTAGGGGAAATGTATTTATTTTAAAGTATATACCTTCGCGAGAATTACGTTTGATCTTATTAGCTATGGTTGCTACGGAATTTACGTTCTCTACGTCTTCGAAGGTGATGTCAGTCCCATTAGAAAGACCGTTTAAGATTCGAGCAGTAATTTTCATTCATTCATTCAATTTAATAGGTTATTTATTTGTTTTTACCGAATTTATCTGCTACATTTGTCAATGTTAACAGTGGTAAGCTATTTATTAGTAGCATTTCTGCCGTTATTCATCAAAATGATTGTTTCATTTATCATTTTGATGATGCAAAGATATAGATTAAATTCGGTAAAACAATGGATTTCACCGAATTTATTAGATAATTATGCTATGCTTTAAAGCATAAATATTATATGCGATCTTTGATTTTTTGTACAGTCGGTTTATACTGAAACTGATAGATAGAAGGAGGTTATATTAAAGCATTAGAAATATATCTCTATGTTTAATGGTTCTTATGATAAACTTGAAGATTATGTAATCTAAACTACCGATTAATGCTCTCTACGGGTACAGAATCTCCTTTGTGGCGAAAACCACTTAAAGATTCTGTGTTGGAACTACCGCATAAACGCCCCCTTTTCCAGCACCCCTTGAATTGGATAATCATTCAAGTATGAAGTGTAATCGTATTATCACGACCTTACGCAGCCACTTCACCATGGTTTCCCATGTTCTCCTTACTGCCCAACTATCGTACTTTGACCCCTTTAGTTGATTTGCGGCTATCCAAGGGGAATCGGGGCGCGTCACCTTTTATTTCAGCCCCTTACTTGCAGAATAACCGATTGTATATAAAAGAAATATCCGCAATAGGTAGCAGCTATCACGGATATTCTATATTAAACCCTCATACGAGGAATGTTTAATCAAACTTGTGGCGTAACTCCTGCTACTTGTTACGTGTGCAAATGTATAGAATAAAATCGGTAAAACAATGTGCTTTGCCGAAAAAATAAATAATTTATGGAAGATACTTCACTAAAAGACAGATTTACAGAGCTTTTAAATGCTCTTGATATAGCTCAGGGCGCATTTGAAAGGAAATGCCTTTTGGCTAATGGGGCTATAAACTCTATAAAAGATTCGGTAACGAGCAAGACACTTCTTAAAATCCATAAGGTCTATCCAAGTGTAAATATGGACTGGATAATTACTGGAAGGGGAAGTATGTTTACTACTGAGTCCTCTTGTGAAGAAAGGGAAATAGTAAGCCCTGTTGCAGAAGCTCTATTAAAGACTATCGACTCCCAACAAAGGGAAATACGAAAGTATAAAAATGACTCAAACTGGCTAGAGTCAGAGATTAAAAAGGCTAAGAAAGAACTGGAGGAGTGCAAGAAACGCCTCCCGGCAGAGCTTAAATAACAAGGATAGAGTATCGGGGATTATATGATACCCGTTAATTGTGATACTAAAATGATACCGAATAACAATAATAATTTGTATTGTGTTGGTAATCAGATTGATACAAAAGCATGGTTGACCGCTTCGGAATCACATAATAGGTTAGTCGAAAGGCTAACCTATTTTGTTTTTTAGTCTTTTTTGAACAGAAAATACCACAGGACAGTCATATTTTCCCAGTCCTCCTCAGAATATATTCGTAATTTTGACCTCAGTACAACTTAATTATAAATAATAATCGAACTATGACGACACAAAAGTACAAATGTCTATTACTGGTTGCAATGGTACTATTCACCTTTCATCCGTGCTTTGCTATTGACGATGCAGCACGTATTGCCAAGCGGGATGCTATCCTGGCTCAGATTACCGGAGCCATACGTCCACAAAAACAGCTTTCCATCACTTCTTTCGGAGCAAAAGGAGATGGGAAAAAGGATTGTAAACCCGCTTTTGATAAAGCAATGAAGCGGGCTGCACGTATAGGCGGCGCTCACATTGTAGTTCCTGCCGGAGAGTATTTACTGAATGGACCCATTCATTTGGTTAGTAATGTATGTCTGGAACTTCAGGAAGGGGCTACGCTGAAATTTTCATCTGATCCGAAACACTATCTCCCGGTAGTAAAGACTGGTTGGGAGGGTACTTTTCTGCAAAACTATAGCCCTTTTATTTATGGTTATCAGCTAGAAAATGTTTCCATCATAGGTAAAGGGGCGATAGATGGTAATGCCGGAGCTACCTTTGCCACTTGGAAAAGTAATCAGAAGAAAGGGCAACAACTGACTCGTGAGATGAATCACAAGGAAGTTCCCGTAGGAGAAAGAAACTTTGGGGAAGGTTACTGGTTGAGACCCCATCTTATCCAATTCTTTGATTGCAAGAATATCACCATAGAGGATGTCTTTATTACCAATTCACCTTTTTGGTGCATTCATCTGCTGCAATCAGAGAATATTATTTGTCGGGGAATACGTTATGACGCTAAGCTGATAAATAATGATGGCATTGATCCTGAATATACCCGTAATCTGCTGATTGAGAACATAGAATTTAATAATGGCGATGATAACGTGGCAATAAAATGCGGGCGCGACAATGACGGATGGAAAACCAATCGACCCTCGGAGAATATCATTATTCGTAATTGTAAGTTTAAAGGACTTCATGGAGTGGTGTTGGGCAGTGAAATGTCTTCGGGAGTACAGAATGTATTTGTAGAAAACTGTACTTATGGCGGTTATTGCAAGCGGGGAATTTTTATTAAAACCAATCCGGATCGTGGAGGCTTTATCCGTGACATTTATGTAAATAACTGTGAGTTTGGTGAGGTGGAAGATCTTTTCTATGTAACCTCTATGTATGCCGGAGAGGGAATGGATAATAACCATTTCACAGAGGTGCATGATATTTATGTGAAGGATTTAAGGTGCAAGAAAGCCAATGTAGCGGCGTTGGTATTGCAAGGAACTGAGGCAAAGCCAATCTATAATGTCTATTTTGAGAATGTAAATATAGATGAGGCAGGAGTGGGGCTTAGTTTCTCAAATACGAAAATGATTGGGGTTACTAATTGTAATCTGGGTGGCTATGTAGGTGTACCATCCACTGCCAGCAAGAAAGATAATATTTTTGCAAAATAACAGTATTCATTTTACCGTAGGGGCGGATTGAATCCGCCCGAATACATTCCAAATACACCTTTCGGCGTGTCATCGGGCAGATTCAATCTGCCCCTACGGTGGAGTATTACCTTTTCTCCCTTTTTTATTCGCTCTTTAAACAAATGCCTTCTTTTGATGGTTCTATCAAAAAAGACAATAATTATGAGTACGAATGAATTTGCCCAAACTTTACTGACTTGGATTAAAGATTTTCTTTCATGGATAGGGATTCCCCGCCATATGCTGAATGAACTGGACGAAATTATCTTCTTAATTTTAATTATAGCTATTGCTTTTGCCGTCGGTGCCGCTGTGCATTATCTTACGGTGCGTTTTACCCGCAAAATCTTGAAGTATAAACATATCAGTTTCTTAAGTTCATTGATAGAGTACAATGCTTTGCGGAAACTATCCGCCATCATTCCTCCACTTATTATATCAGGATTATTGCCATTTGCTTTCGACTATCATTCCATTTGGTTCGCGGTGAGTGAAAAGATTACGTGGATTTATTTCTTCATCGCCTTGCTGTTCTCTGTCAATGCCGTATTAAATTCGGTAGGCAATGTGCTGATGAATAAGGAGCAACTGCAAAATCGTCCCATGAAAGGCTTTATACAAATCTTTCAGGTAATCTTTTCGTGCATAGCCATTGTTGTCATCATATCTATTCTGATTAATAAATCACCTCTCAATCTGATTACGGGACTGGGTGCATTTGCCGCTGTACTGATGTTGATCTTTAAAGATACGATTTTGGGCTTTGTGGCAGGAGTATTATTGTCCGAGAATGATATGGTGCACATTGGCGATTGGATTGAAATGCCACAGAACAACGTGAATGGGGTAGTGATGGACATCACCCTGAACATCGTAAAGGTGCAGAACTTTGATAATACGATTGTTACTATCCCTCCTTACTCTTTGGTTTCCGGTTCATTCATCAACTGGCGTGGAATGACAGAATCCGGCGGACGACGCATTATGCGCGAATATGCCTTGAAACTGGACTATATACGTCCCTGTACCCCCGAATTTCTGGAAAAGATGAAGGCATTTGATGCCGACCTGGCAGAATTTATCACCACTAAACAAAAACAGGCTGCCGAGGGAAAAGTAGCGAATACCGATAATCCGGCAGGACTGGTAAACGGTACGATTGATACCAATGCCGGATTACTTCGTGCCTATATGACTTTGTATCTGAAACGCCATCCCTTTATCAGCAAAGAACTGTTGCTGATGGTGCGTACACTTGCCCCTACCGAGAATGGTTTGCCTATACAAATCTATTGTTTCTCGGCAAATAAGAATTGGCCCAGTTATGAATCCATTCAGGCAGAGATTATGGAACATTTTGTTTCTGTATTGCCGGAGTTTGGTCTGTATCCATTCCAGAATCCTACTGCCAGGGATTATATTATCAGTGGCTTGATAGAATCAGGCAAAGATCTTTCTACGGTTGATGGAATCCCTTGGCATTCGGTCTTGCCGAAAGAGGAAAAAACGGCGGACTTACGAAATTAAACGTTTATTAAGCACCTTTTATTGAACAATTATTCTTGCCCCCGTGTTATATAAATGTGTTTTTCATAGTATTAGATTAAAGGTTGAAGATTGCAATCGGCTTGCGAGAAGTAGTTGCATCTGAAGTAGAAGCGTCTACTATAAAAATATAGAAAGGTTGTCCCGTTAGTCGGGGCAACCTTTTCTTATTTGTTAAATGAAGGGTTGATTTTATGATTTAAAAGTTAACAACATTGTTGCTTTTATTAAACAATACTATAAATGGGCTGCAAAACGCAGAATAATTTGCAGATAACCGGGAAGTCCGTATATTTGCATGTGTGTTTTTCATAGTATTAGATTTAAGGTTAACAAAAGGTTGGAGTACGGCGGTACTCCTTTTTTTATTATATAATCTCAATCCCTTGCTTTTTGCACAGTTCCAATCCTAAATCCTTCAATTTGAATTTCTGTATCTTTCCGCTTCCCGTCATGGGGAACTCGTCTATAAAGAATACATATTTAGGAATCTTGTAACGGGCTATCTTGCCATCACAGAAATCGCGTACATCATACTCGTTCATCTCCACCCCTTCGTGCAAGATGATGAATGCACCTACTGCTTCCCCATATTTTTTTGAAGGCACTCCGGCAACCTGCACATCCTTTATGCCTTCCATCTGATAAAGGAATTCTTCTATCTCACGCGGATAAATATTCTCTCCGCCACGGATAATCATATCCTTGATGCGTCCTGTGATGCGGTAATTGCCATCCTCATCTTTCACGCCCAAGTCGCCCGAATGGAGGAAGCCGTTCTTGTCTATCACTTCGGCGGTAGCCTGGGGATTCTTGTAATATCCCTTCATGGTGTTATACCCTTTGTTGCACATTTCTCCTTGCACGCCGACAGGACATTCTTCACCCGTTTCCGGATCAATAACCTTCACTTCGGTAAATTCAAAATCGTATCCCACAGTGTTGCAGCGTGCATCAAACGGATCGTCTATGCGTGATGCCGTCATTCCGGGTGATGCTTCCGTCAATCCATATACACTGGTTACTTTCATATACATCTTTTCCTCCACGCGCTTCATCAGTTCCACGGGACAGAGGGAACCCGCCATGATGCCCGTGCGCAGGCTGGACATATCGAACATATCAAACATGGGATGATTCAATTCGGCAATAAACATGGTGGGCACACCATACAAGGCAGTGCAACGCTCCTTATGGATGGACGCAAGAACCAGCAGAGGATCAAAGCGTTCCACCATTACCTGCGTGCATCCGTGGGTGAGGCAGTTCATGGTAGCCAGCACCACCCCGAAGCAATGGAACAGAGGTACGCATACACACAACTTGTCATCCGAGGTGAACTTCATGTGCTCGCCTGTCAGGAAACCGTTGTTGCTGATGTTGTAATGGGTAAGCATCACTCCCTTGGGAAATCCCGTGGTGCCGGAGGTATATTGCATATTTACCGTGTCGTGGCAATCCACTTTCTTTTTGGCTTCCAGCAAGCGGTCATCGTCCACATTGCATCCCAGCAGCAGGATTTCCGAAGTGTTGTACATGCCCCGGTATTTCTCGGGACCGATGTAGATCACGTTCTTCATGCAGGGAAAGCGCTTGCTTTTCAGGTATCCGCGTTGGCAGGTCTTGAGCTCGGGCAGCATGGCGTTTACCATGTTTACGTAGTCGTCGCTGCCTCGGTCGCCGTTCACAATGCACAGGGTATGCATATCCGAGTTTTGGCAGAGGTATTCCAGTTCGGCTTGTTTGTAGTTGGTATTTACGGTTACGGCTACGGCGCCTATTTTGGCACAGGCATACAGAAAGGTGAGCCAGTCGGGCACATTGCCTGCCCAGATGCCTACGTGTGTGCCACGTTCCACGCCGATGGCGAGTAATCCTTTTGCCATGTTGTCCACACGCTCGTTGAATTGCTTCCAGGTGAAACGCAGGTTTCGGTCGGAATAGACAATGTATTCTTTGTCGGGAGTGGTTTCAGCCCAGTGTTCGAGCCAGTCGCCAAGGGTTCGGGTATATAGTTCCATCTTTATTATTCTTTTAGAGAGGATAATACCTATATTAAATAGGTGTATAAATCACGGCTAATATCTTGGCAGCCTGTCCCTTGTATCCATGCACATGGTGGGGAACGATAGAATCGTAGTATATGCTGTCTCCGGCTTCGATGAGGTGGCACTGTTTGCCGTGACACACCTCGATGGCGCCTTCCATGACATAGATAAATTCTTCTCCTTCGTGCGAGGAAAGGGCGAAATTGATTTCATCGGTCGGTTCTACATCCACGATGAAGGGTTCCATGTGCCGGTCTGCTTTCGATTTGGATAGTGAATGATAACGCATATGGGTGCGCAGATCCATTGAGTTGTTTGAGAAGCTGATGGTATCCTTGCTTTCCTGGTTGCGGCAGATTACCGCTCCCTGTTCTTCCTGGTCGTCCAGAAAAGTACCCAGGCGTACACCCAGTGCACGGGCTATTTTAATAAGGGGAGCTAATGAAGGAAGGTCTACATTATCTTCTATGCGGTTGATCTGTTCTTCGGCAAGTCCCGAGCGTTCAGCCAGTTCGGCAACGCTGATTTCTTTCGTTTCGCGCAGTGATTTTATTTTCTCACCAACAATTTTTGTGCTATCCATAGTTTCGTTGTTAATAAGTTTGCAAAATGTGAAAGTGCAAATATATAATAAAAATAGATCATACAGAGGTTTTATCGTGAATATTCGCGCAAGGCAACGTGAATATTCACGTGAGCCATCCTGAATATTCACGCAGGGCATCGTGAATATTCGCGTTTTTTGTTCTATCTTTGTCCCTCAGAAACCTATATTAATTAAAAGATTAAAGCTTATGTTCTCAGGGATTGTAGAAGAATATGCCGAGGTGGTACGCATCGTAAAGGATCAGGAAAACCTGCACCTCACATTGAAATGTTCGTTTGTGGACGAACTGAAGATAGACCAGAGTATTTCTCATAATGGCGTTTGCCTCACCGTGGTGAGCCTGCAAGACGGGACATACACCGTGACCGCCATGAAAGAAACCATAGAACGCTCCAACATCGGACTGCTGAAAGCGGGCGATAAAGTAAATGTGGAACGCAGCATGATGATGAACGGACGATTGGACGGCCACATCGTGCAGGGACATGTGGACCAGACGGCCGAATGCATCGACATAAAGGATGCCGAAGGCAGTTGGTATTTCACCTTTAAATATAAATGTGATAAGGAAATGGCTAAGCGTGGATATATCACCGTAGATAAAGGTTCAGTTACAGTAAATGGAGTGAGCCTCACGGTCTGCAACCCTACGGACGATACCTTTCAGGTGGCTATTATTCCCTATACCTATGAACATACCAACTTTCATACCTTTAAGGTGGGTAGCATTGTGAACATTGAATTTGACATCATCGGTAAGTACCTGAGCCGCATGATGCAGTTCTCATAATTTTATATTGTCCTCCTTCTTGATTTACTTGGTTGAGTATTATCAGAAGGGGACTTTATTTTGAATCCTTTTATTGTTTATCTGAATCTTATTTTTTTTACTGCGTAAATTCTTATTGCGAAAAAGATTTATACCCACTTGTGCTAATATTGAAATAAAAGTTCTATTTAAATTACCTAGTGATAAAAATAGAAACTATCCTTATTAACTGTTGCATTACTAGCCTTATCCGAGGCTGAGTTTGTCTGTAAATAGAAATGGCTTTAATTCCTAATTCTTTTTGATATACCGATATTTGTAATATTGAAATCAATAAGGGAAAATTAAATTTAGGGGTTATATGTTTGGCAATAGATTAAGAATACATTTGCATTTATCATTTATGTCACTTGTGTTATTCTTTGTTTCTTGTGTTGATGATCAAATAGGAGGTAGTGCACAAGATGGGTATATGATAATAACCGGTATAAATCCCCGTTCTTATGAAGGAGACCAATCGGGCGACGGGATTGATAGTAAGGTTGAGATGCTTCGTGTTGTGGCTTTTGACAAGGCTACTCATGTCTGTAAAAGTAATATGCTTTATTCGGGCACAGCATTGTCCGGTGGCAAAATACAACATTATATAAAGGAAGGGGAGTATGACTTTGTTTTTGTAACCAATGAAGGTCTTAATGCCAGTGTCAGAACAGCATTGAATGGCATTACTCATTATGATGATCTAAAATCAATATCTTATCCGGCAGAGATGTTTAATTATGATGCGGCTATTCCTATGGTTGCAGAAAGCAATGGAGTAAAAATATTGCCTGGTGGAAATGTTGAGGTAAACCATGTTTCCATGCCCGAGCTTACAATCCATCTAAGGCGGCTTGCTGCACGAGTAGATGTTGTTTTGAAATCAAAAATAGATTTTGGTGATATAAATGACGGGACTTTTAAGGGAGTTATTCTTTCGAATAATCCGGATAGAGTTCCTTTGGTATATGCTTTACCAAGCTCTCCTCAAAATGGCTCGTATGCATATGATGATCCAAGTTTACCGTATGAGGGAACAGCAGTGACGCGAAATGTGATACGGGAAGTTAACCCCAGTGATAATCCTGAGCAATTTGAACAGGGTGCAAGTCTTTTGACACCACAGGATTTGGCGGACGGACTGGTGTGGGCTGTGAAAATTAAAAGAATAATACTGCCTTCTAATTTCTTTTCTGCTAAGTCGGATGATACCAAAGCAATACTTTTCACGGTTAATCTGGGTGAAAAGTATAGCCCGTCATGCAAATTGCAAATATTGTCGGATCCTGATTATACCTTGCCGGCTAATGCAAAGCTTGAATTGACAGGTATTATTAAGGAGCCCCTGGAAGTAAACATTGTGCCGTCTCAGTGGAAATTTGATGATGAGCAATGGGAGATACCGAGTAATCGTATACTGAACGTATCACATACCAGTGTGAATATGACGGATATGAATGGAGTCAGAATTTCTTTTTGGTCGAATATGCCCGTAGTAAAAGTGCTAGGGACAGTAAAAAAAGACGGGGAAGCAAATGAACGGCTAACCAATGAAGTTTTTAACTGCCTGACCGTGGATGATAATAATCCGGACCCTTATCGCTTTGTTTATGATCCTGTAACAGGTAGTGGTTACATGGACTTGCTGATTGATGGTAAGCATACTAAGCCGTCAGGGGAGGCAGGCGTGCACGACAGAACAGAGAATATGACCGGAGTATATACTCTCGTTCTATCTGCCGAAGATGAAAACGGCAAGCATCCTTTGCAGAGGACTATAAAGGTGACAGTGACACAGGAAGGCTTACGCTTTGCCAATGACCCCACGGCAAGTGCACATGGTTTGTTTAACGGAGTATTCTTTAAGCATAATCAGAAAGGAGAACGCATTATAACAGGACAGCATGCTGTGAATGTACCTTGGAGTGTAGAGGTACCTGCGGCTTATCAGGATTGGCTTGTGGTAAGCGCTACTCCTAGTTTTGACCCGGGAGTAGGAACGGAATCTCCGGGTGACGCAGAGCATTATCCGGTAAGACTTAACCAATACCGGGGAGAAACCGGTACAAAGATTGAAGGGCTCAAAGGGCGTATTTATTTTCGTGTCGGAGTCAAAGAAGGAGCTAACTTTGTACAGAGTAAAGATGCAGAACCGAAATTCGGATATATCAATTTAAAGTATAGTCCAAATGGAACGACAACTTGGCAATATACTACAAGAATTTATGTCCGTCAAGGGGAAGCCGCTGCATATATATACGAGAAGGAAGATACTATTTCAAATTATGTAATGAACGGTTATAATGCTGGCACGAACAGAACAGGGTTAGTGAGAGAAGATTTACGCCTCACCAAGGCAGATAAGCGTGAAGGAGCCGCTAAATTCTCACCTTATAATTTAACCGGAAATGCTTTGGCAAGTAGTGCTAATCCCGCTTCTGAACAACTTGATGTAAAAGGGGGGCGTTTTGTCGATTTTCCTTCGCAAGCCGGGGCGTTCTTCCAGTGGGCGGTAGATTTGAAGGGTACTGCATCCAATATGACTGATTATTATCGCAGGGCTTTCAATTCGTCTATGCCGTTTCCTGCATCGGGTTTTCCATGGGGGTATCCGGAGTTCCCTATTTTGTGGGATGGGGATGCTGCTAAAGACATCCCTGCCTATAAGGATGAGTTTGAAGTTTGTCCTCCGGGCTATCGTCGTCCTACAGATGGATTTACAGATAAAGAAGCCTATAATGGCTATTATGACCATCTGCCTGTCACGCCCACCCCTCTTATCAATCATAAAGATGAAATAAAGGATTCAGAGATAAGAGTTTCTTTGTTTAATGTGCCTTTTGCCGGAAATGCTAATTCGAGTGCGGACTACCTGACTGTTTTTGATAATATTGTATCTTCTAATGCCGGTCCGGGAACTTACCCTTGGGGAGATGGAGAAGCCAGAAAGCAGTTGAAGGGAACTTATTTTACTTTTTATTCGGATGGCTTTTTTGATAGAAGACCGATAAAAGAGGTAGCCAGTGGCAGTTATGGAGTTTCGTTAGGAAATAGCAAAGCTGCTTATCAAGGTGTTTTGTTTTATAATCCTGATACTTACAGATCTGTATTTTTCCCTAGTGCCGGCCGCTTGAATAATTTGACCGGTGTTCCGGAGGGACAAGGCGTTACGGGATATTATTGGTCATCAAGTGTAGGACCTGCTTATGCACGTCCCGAATTGATCTCGAATGGTTTTAACAGGACCATACATTATGGAGCTTGGTCATTTGAATCTGCCTATAATTCTATGAACCTCAGGCTGTCATATCAGGGCTTTGCTCAATCTATACGTTGTGTAAGAGAGTAAAGGGAACTTAATCATAAGTCTTTCAGCAGTATCTTGCTGGTACTCTGATAATATTCCTGCCGGGCGTTTGACAGTGCCTCCCAAGGTCCGCTATAGCGCTCACGGTCAATCTTGAATGCTTCTGTTCCGGCTATATCCAGTCTGTTCAGAAGCATTGCTACGTTCATGCGGTTTATATCCACCGATGGAAGGTAGGCTGTGCTCTCATCGTCATTGTCCAGATCCGTCTCGTATATCATGTGCATATCCTGCAATTCATACAATATCTTTTTGGTGAGGCGTATCGGAATCTTGTGTTCGTCACTCAGAGCCTCTGCCGTGTAAGGTTCTTCTTCCGTTTCAAACCGCTTGCAGATGAGGGACATGATGAGGATGCACAGAAAATCGTGATAGCGGCGGCTGATGTTGGCCGTCTCTTTGCTGAAACTGTAATTCCGCAGGTTCTGCGCCACGTAGCAGAGCTCTGCTCCATACAGGCAGATGCCCCATGAAATCTGTGCCCACAACAAGAACATAGGTATGGCGGCGAAACTACCATAAATGGCATTGTACCTCGATACCCATATCTGACTGCCGATATACAAATACTGGAAAGCCTGAAAAGCCACTCCCGAAATAATTCCCGGAATAATGGCATATTTAAACTTCACCTTGGTGTTGGGCATAAAGATGAACAGCCCGGTGAACATAGCTCCCGTGAGCAGGAAAGGAGTGAGCCGCACCAGGAATTTCACCAGCGGCGCCAGCAAAACAAAGCCTTCCATGTTCTTCACCATGGTAGACATGAAGATGGAAAGACCGCTGGACAGCACCACCAACAAAGGCAACAGCAACAGGATGGAGAAATAATCCGTCATCTTGCGATAGAGTGTACGGGGTTTCTTTACCTGCCATATGTAGTTGAAAGTGCGCTCTATATTGTTGGTCAGCGTCAGAATGGTCCAAAATAACATGATAAGGCCTATGCCGATAAATACGCCGCTTTTGGCATGTACCAAGTAGGAGTCAATCAGTTGCAGGATCGTTTCGGCGGCTGCGCTTTGTCCTTCCAGTCCGCTGCGGAACTGAGTCTCCAGCAAGTTTGAAAATCCAAATCCACGGGCAATGGCAAACAAGATAGCCAAGATGGGGATAATGGAAAGCAATGTGCTGTAGGTCAAAGCGGATGCCTTATTCAGAATACGTCCCTGTGTGAACTCGCGGACGGAGAGGGTTGCTATCTTTATGGCATTATAGAGTATCCCACGAGATCTGCTAACCTCGTCTTCCGTCACTCTCCATATATCGTCTTTGAGAAATGACTGTAACCCTCTTATTTTTTCCTTATTCATTGTTTGAGCATATATATAAAAAAACAGTCGGCCTATAAGCCGGGTTCTGTCCCCTGCCTTGCGGCAAAGTGCCTGTCATTTATCCACGCCCGTTGTCACCAACGGGCTCTAGCGGTCTACCCTCCGACGTGGGGCGAGCTACCCTCATAATGCCGGTTTACATGACCTTACAACTCCTAAGACGCACAGCCCGACATGTCACCATGCGGCTGGTGGGCTCTTACCCCGCCTTCTCACCCTTACCTCGATCCCCGGGGGAACCGTGGCGGTTGTTTTCTTCTACGTTACTCCACCCTCGCGGATGGCTTTCTGTTAGGAAGTAGGATGCTCTGTGTTGCCCGGACTTTCCTCTTTCGCCTTGCGGCGCCAGCGACAGACCGGCCGACTGCTTTTTTAGAACTACAAAGATAATGCTTTTAGCCCAAACAGGGGCTATCTGTACAGAAAAAAGTGTAGTTGAGGGATAAAAAAGGGAATAAAATGCTTTTCGCAGTATGTAATGCCCATTATGACACCGCGAAAAAAGATTATCTCGGTGTCATATCGGTTTTTCGCGGTGTGTAAATAGACGGCTGATTATTAGGCTATTACAACGGCGAAAAGTGGCGTGAACATTGAAATGAACATTGAATGTAACATGTATCGCTCTGTCTATCACCGAGTTACGTGCCTCCGTGAACAGTGGCTTGAACATTGGTTTGAACATTCCTACATTATTATAAGAAATAAAAAAGAAACAAGAGTATATTTTTATTCAAAAATATACTTGCGGGGCACGCTTTGGGTGCGGAGGTGACAAAGATGCATATGGAGCTTCTGCGCCTTCTGTCAGCTATTGATAATGAATGCAAATTTGGCAGATAGTGCGGTTAACCCCTGTTAAGTGCCTATATACCTGTGTTAAAAGAGGAAAAAAATAGCTGACAAACGGTACAACCGTACAATATTTGTCCTTACATTAGCGTCAGAAATGTTAAACCAAACTTGAAATTAACAAATTAATAGATATTAAGTTATGAAACAAGCAACTAAAATGGTACTAGGCGCAGCAGCAATGGTTGCAGTAAGCGCAGGCGTGGCAGGAGTAACGACTTATTCTATGTTGAAGCCTGAACAGAATAAGAGCGTAGCTTTCAATGATGTGTTCCAACAGAATCCGAATACCAGACTTGCAGCCCTCGATGCTGTGAATATGCAGCCGGTAGATTTGACACAGGCGGCAGAAAACTCTGTGCATGCAGTCGTTCATATAAAATCCACTCAGGAATCAAAAACTCAGACGGTTACGGTTCGTGACCCGTTCTATGATTTCTTCGGAGATATTTTTGGAAACGGCAGAGGAGGCGGACAGCAACGCCAGGTTCAAACTCCCGAAAGAGTAGGCTTCGGTTCCGGAGTAATCATCTCTAAGGATGGTTATATCGTAACTAACAACCACGTTATAGACAATGCAGATGTAATCAGCGTTAAGCTGAATGACGGACGCGAGTTCAAAGGCCGTGTGATAGGTACGGACCCCAGCACGGATTTAGCGTTGGTTAAAATAGAAGCGGATGACCTGCCTACTGTTCCGGTAGGAGACTCTGACGCACTGAAAGTGGGAGAGTGGGTATTGGCAGTAGGTAACCCATTCAATATGACCTCTACGGTAACAGCCGGTATTGTGAGTGCCAAAGCCCGTTCCTTGGGAGTATATAATCAAGGCGTAGAGTCTTTTATTCAGACAGATGCTGCTATCAACCAAGGTAACAGTGGTGGTGCATTGGTAAACGCAAGAGGTGAATTGGTAGGTATTAACTCTGTACTTTATTCGCCTACAGGCGCTTATTCCGGCTATGGTTTTGCCATCCCTACCAGCATTATGAAAAAGGTGATAGCCGATTTAAAGGAATACGGAGCTGTGCAACGTGCCGTTTTGGGTATCAAGGGTACTCCTATAAACGATGACCAGCAGATGATGCCCGAAGAAATCAAGAAGAAAGTAAAAGAACTGGGTGCAACAGACGGTGTACTGATTGCCGAAGTAATAGAAGGCGGTTCGGCTGCAGGACAGTTGAAGGTAGATGATGTCATTATCGGCATTGACGGCAAGCGCGTGAAGAACTTTGCCGAATTGCAGGAAGGACTTGCCAAGCATCGTCCGGGCGACAAGGTAACCGTAAGAGTGTTGCGTGACAAGAAAGAAAAAGAAGTTGAAATGGTCTTGAAGAACGAACAAGGCACTACCAAGGTAGTGAAAAACGCCGGAATAGAAATTCTGGGCGCAGCCTTCCGCGAAGTTCCTCAGGAGTTGAAGAAACAACTGAACTTAGGATCGGGTATCGAAGTAACCGGCGTGACGAATGGCAAGATGCAGGATGCCGGCATCCGGAAAGGTTTCATCATATTGAAAGCTAACGGACAGGTTATCAAGTCGGTAAGCGATTTGGAAGAAGTGATGAAAGCCGCTACTCGTTCTACAGATCAGGTATTGTTTATCAGCGGTATGTTCCCGTCGGGCAAGCGTGCAAACTATGCCGTAGACTTGACACAAGAATAAGAAAGGATTTTTTAAGGTAGAGAGTTTCAATAGGTAAAGTTTTAGGGATGTACGGTATGGGATACCAGCCGTGCATCCTCATTTCATTTATAGAATATTTCGTCTTAAGCCGTTTCTAAATTCAGATTTTTAAGGAAAAACGGGTGCTAATATATGAATTTTTGATTTATTAGCTAACTTTTTTCGAACAAAACTGAAAATAATTCAGTTTAATATAGTAACTTTGCATCCCAAATTTGTTTTATAGAGAATGAGACAATTAAAGATTACCAAAAGTATCACTAACCGAGAGAGCGCATCTCTGGATAAGTATTTGCAGGAAATTGGCCGTGAAGACCTGATTACTGTGGAGGAAGAGGTAGAGCTCGCTCAACGTATCCGAAAAGGCGACCGGGTGGCATTGGAAAAGCTGACACGTGCAAACTTGCGTTTCGTAGTGTCTGTGGCCAAGCAGTATCAAAATCAAGGATTAAGCCTCCCTGACTTGATAAACGAAGGCAACCTGGGATTGATTAAAGCAGCCGAAAAGTTTGATGAAACCCGAGGCTTCAAGTTTATCAGTTACGCCGTATGGTGGATTCGTCAGTCTATTCTCCAGGCATTGGCAGAGCAGTCGCGTATTGTGCGTTTGCCGTTGAACCAGGTAGGTTCGCTGAATAAAATCAGCAAAGCCTTCTCTAAGTTCGAACAGGAAAACGAACGTCGCCCTTCTCCGGAAGAACTAGCCGATGAACTGGAAATACCTGTAGATAAGATCTCGGATACGTTGAAGGTTTCAGGCCGCCACATTTCTGTGGACGCTCCTTTTGTAGAAGGAGAGGACAACAGTTTGCTGGACGTGCTTGTAAATGACGACTCGCCTATGGCAGACCGTTCCTTGGTTAATGAGTCACTTTCGAGGGAAATTGATAGAGCGCTCTCTACGCTGACCGAAAGGGAGAAGGATATTATCCAGATGTTTTTCGGTATTAATACGCAAGAAATGACGTTGGAAGAAATCGGCGATAAATTCGGCCTCACTCGTGAGCGCGTGCGCCAGATTAAGGAGAAAGCCATAAGAAGATTAAGACAAAATTCGCGTAGTAAGTTGCTCAAGTCTTATTTAGGGTAAGATAGGATTCGGTTTCCGAAAAAGAAAACAAAGCGCAAGAGTGGAAGTATGGCTTCCATCTTGTGCTTTTGTTCTTTTACCGAGGAATAATGTTAATTTATCTATTACTTTTTCGTATTTACCCGTAATTGACTACTTTTGTCACTTGATAAAATTATAAAATTAGAATTATGAAATTCATAAAGATTCTCTGCTCTTTATTATTGGTGCTGACAGTGTGTTCGGCATTCTCTTTGAAAGGAAGTAAAAACAAACCTGTCTATATAGTAGGTGTTTCCGCATCGTTCACAGATTCATTGATCTATTTCACAGAGATCCAGATGCTGGATAGCGTAAAGATAGACAAGAACAAGATGCTGCCGGAGCGTGCACAATACAGCTACCAGCTGAAAAACTATCTGGAAAATGAAGAAGGGCTGACTAACCGTACTTGCTTCGTTTACTTCTCCAACAATAAAAAGAAGTTGCAGAAGACTATCAATAAGATGAAGGCGAAATATCAGAAGGGAAAGACCATGATGATTCGTCAGGTAAACCCTAATGCTTTCCAGTTCAGGAAGCCGGAAACGGAATAATAATTCTTTAGAGGAAGGATGAAAAGGATATTATTGTTATTGCTGGTCGCTTTGTCGCTGTTCTCTTGCGATAAAGAAGATGTTGTTGTTCCGCAGCGTCATGCGGGAAGAACGGTGTTGGCTTTCTTTTGGGCGGATAATAACCTAAGCGGTGACTTGCGCAGAAATATCCTGAATATGATGACAGAGTTGCAGGAGATGAAAGATTCTGCCACTTTGGTAGTTTACTGGGATGGTAAGAGTAACGATCCCAACTGGACTGTACCTAGCATTGTAACCTATACCACAAATGGAAAGGGAAGCATTAACAGCTACTCCAAAGAAGAAATAGAAAAACTTTCGGCCGACCCTAGAACTACGCTGTATGATATAGTAGGACTGGGCGATGTGAAACATGAATATCCTAGCCAAGTATCGACCGACAAGCAGGTGATGCAAACCGTAATTGCAGATATGATGACTTGTTATCCTTCAGAAAGTTACGGAATAATATTCGGTTCCCATGGATCGGGATGGCTGCCTACTATAACAGGAAGCCGTTCCATAGGCGTAGATGGGGCAAATGCCCATACGGCAGTGATTCCGGAACTGGCAGAAGTATTACGCACGGTAAATCCTCAGAAATTTGATTTTGTATTGTTTGATGCCTGTATGATGGGCTGTGCCGAGGTATATTATGAAATGAAAGATGCAACTAAGTATTGCATAGCTTCTGTCTTGGATGTGCCTGCTTTGGGATTTCCTTATGAGGACTTCATGACGTATCTTTATAAAGATAATATCAAGAATTACTTATCCACTATTTGCAAAACGTATATAGATGTATATGACAACAATGGCTGGGGAACGGTAACCGCCGTAGACTGTAGCCAGATGGACGGCTTTGCTGCTGCAACCCGCAGTGTGATTCTTGCTCATAAAGAGAATCTGAAGAATGTAAATACCGGTTATTTGCAGCAATATGGCAGAGCTAGCACAAATTTTAAAGGCTATGCATATGATATGGTGCAATTCATGGAAACCTTGTGTGGGGGAGAAGCGCCTGCCGACTTTATGGAACAGTTCAATAAGACAGTGCTTTATACGGATTATACGCCGAATGTTCCCGGTTATAGCATCTACAAAATAGACGGAGAACATTACAGTGGAATGGGAATGTACATCCCCAATTCTGCTACCGATTCCAAATATTTGCTTTGGAACAATTACTTCAAATCTTCCATCGCCTGGTATCCTGTATCGGGTTGGGAAGAAACTGAATCTATTTGGGGGAAGTAAAAGAGAACTCAGCCAGTCGTTCCTTGTTTGAACCCGAGAAATAGACGTATTGAATGGAAGTGCCGAACTGTCTGTATTCCTCCATATCTACTGAATTATCCACAGCGTCTTGCAAGGCTTGCTTAAAGGTAGCATAGTTGGCCTTCATATAAGCAGGGCTATCCAGCTCACCGGTCACACTATAGAAATAACTCACGGTATTATTCTTTTCATTATAGCTAGTGCTGTCCAGTGTGATTGATTCATTCAGCCGCGTGGGGCATGACCGGTTCGCTTTCTCTGCCATTTGCTTGAATTTGCGTGCCGGCGAACTGTTATTGTGGCAGCCCGATAGGGTGAACAATCCCAAGGTAATCAGTATAATTATTCCTTTTTTCATCATTACTCGGTATTTTATGGCGAAAGTAAACTATAAGTTTGAACAAAGCAAATGGTTTTTTGTTTTTTATTCGTAAGTTTGCGCGAACAAAAAAAAGTAAAACATGTCTCATATCATAGATGAATTGAAACGGAAAGACCATAAACGCTATTTGGGTGGTCTTGATTTCTTTAAATATATTGGTCCCGGGTTATTGGTAACCGTGGGATTTATTGATCCGGGCAACTGGGCTTCCAACTTTGCAGCAGGTTCGGAATTTGGGTATGCATTGCTGTGGGTGGTAACCCTGTCTACCATTATGCTCATTGTGTTGCAGCACAATGTAGCGCACTTGGGCATTGTAACCGGACTCTGCCTCAGTGAAGCTGCCACACAATATTGCCCCAAGTGGGTATCACGCCCCATACTGGGCAGTGCGGTGCTGGCTTCCATTTCCACTTCCCTTGCCGAGATATTGGGCGGGGCCATTGCGTTGCAGATGCTTTTGGGGATTCCTATCATTTGGGGATCTATCCTTACTACTATATTTGTGGTGATTATGCTGTTCTCCAATTCTTATAAGAAGATAGAGAGGGCAATCATTGCTTTCGTTTCCGTCATCGGGCTTTCCTTTTTATATGAGTTGTTCCTGGTAGAGATTGATTGGCCTATGGCTGCCCGTGCATGGGTAGTCCCCAGTATTCCGCAGGGCAGTATGCTTATTATAATGAGTGTGCTGGGGGCGGTGGTAATGCCTCACAATCTGTTTTTGCATTCCGAGGTCATTCAGAGCCACGAGTATAATAAGCAAGATGAAAGCTCCATCCGCAAGGTGTTGAAGTATGAATTTTATGATACTTTATTCTCTATGATTGTGGGTTGGGCTATCAATAGTGCGATGATATTGTTGGCGGCAGCTACTTTCTTTCGCACACATACGCCGGTAGAGGAACTTCAGCAGGCAAAGTCTTTGCTTGATCCGTTGTTGGGAAGTCATGCAGGTATTATTTTTGCGTTGGCATTGTTGATGGCGGGTATTTCATCCACTATAACCAGCGGCATGGCGGCAGGTTCTATCTTTGCAGGTATCTTTGGAGAGTCTTATCATATTAAGGATGTGCATTCCCGGTTGGGTATTTTGATTTCGTTGGGGATTGCTCTGGTCATTATCTTCTTTATTAATGATCCGTTTTATGGTTTGATCATTTCGCAGATGATACTGAGTATCCAGCTTCCTTTCACGGTATTCCTGCAAGTGGGGTTGACTTCCTCCAAGCGGGTGATGGGTAAATATGTCAATTCCCGTTGGAGCTCTTTTGTGCTTTATACCATTGCGGTCATTGTATCGGTATTGAATATAATGCTGTTGTTTAGTTAGGGTTGCATGTAAAAAGTAGTCGGTACTATTCTCATCCCCTCTTGAGAGGGGTAGGGGTGTGTTAGAATACACCCACGAATACATTCCCTTATGCATATCACATACCCCCTACCTAAGGTGTTAAGAATCTAATGTTAGCTCAAAAAAACTTCTTAAGTTGCTGAATAT
>ERZ791659.222-NODE-222-length-44487-cov-13.4928_pt1 | contig 44487 bp, 39 predicted proteins | sample MGYA00510053_ERZ791659 | MGnify/ENA primary metagenome ERZ791659 (study PRJEB30046, sample SAMN00715192) | human gut metagenome | study: EMG produced TPA metagenomics assembly of the A metagenome-wide association study of gut microbiota in type 2... | reverse complement strand
GCATCTTTGTAGGAGGGGATGGTTGGGCAGCTGCCAGCCGATCACGATGCCCTTCGCGCTCTGCCCGGTATCGGGGACTACACGGCGGGGGCCATCGCGTCCATCAGCTTCGGGCTGGCTGTCCCGGCGGTGGACGGAAATGTGCTGCGGGTGTTTTCCAGACTGTATAATGACCCTGGCGTTATTACAGAACCGGCGGTAAAACGAGCTTTTACGGCCCGGGTCATGGAGCATCAGCCCCCCGAAAAGGCGGGCGACTACAACCAGGCTCTGATGGAGCTGGGCGCACTGGTCTGTGTGCCGAACGGCGCACCGCTCTGTGAGCAGTGTCCGCTGGCGTCTCTGTGTGAAGCCCGCAGGGCCGGTACGGCGCTGGAACTGCCCCATAAGGCTGCGCCCAAAGCACGGCGCATCGAGCCGGTGACGGTAGTGCTGGCCGAAGATTCCGAAGAGTGCTTCCTGTTGCAGCAGCGGCCCCCAAAAGGTCTGCTGGCCGGTCTGTGGCAGCCGCTTCTGTGGGAGGGCGAAGCCCTCAGCGCCGAAGAAGTCTGCGCCCGGCTGGAAGCGCTGGGCCTTGCCTGTGAGGGCATCGAACCTCTGCCGGCAGCAAAACATATTTTCAGCCACATCGAGTGGCGGATGAGCGGCTATTCTGTCTGCGTCGGCAGTGCGGAAGCTCCGGCGGGCTGTGTCTGGGCCAGCCGCGAACAGCTGCAGAACGAATACACCCTGCCCGGCGCATTCAAGGCGTATAAGAAAAAGCTAGGACTCTGAAAAAAGCAAAATTTTGCCTTTTTGGTTGTAATTTTCGTGAAGTCCGGGTATAATAGTTTCAGAATAGACCGAGCCTGTGCCGCGGAACGACCGCTGAAAATAGCTGGACCGCTGGTTCGACCAAAAAGGAGTGTGCTGAACCTATGAAGAAATCCTGTCTGATCGCTGTTATCGCAACGCTGGCTGCTGTGGCTGGTGCGCTGGCTGCTGTGGCTGTTTATCTGCGCCGCCGTGAGAAGGAGCTGGACGAGTATGAGCGTCTGCTGTTCGGCGAGGATACCGCCGCCCCCGCTGAGGAAGAGCCTGCTGAGGTCGAAGACGAGGCCGCAGAAGAGGCTGCTCCCGCTGAGGATACTGCCGAATAACGCGGGCCGAAACAGAACAAAATGACAAAGGGCGCACCGGCAGTCTGTAACAGGGCTGTGCCGGTGCGCCTTTTTATATACCCTCTCAGGCGCTTGCGCCCAAACTTTAGGAGGAGAGTACATATGAAGCGGCTTTTGTTATGGCTCATCGGCGTCGCGCTGGGCGTCGTGGTGCTGCTTGCGGCGGTGCTGGGCGTGAGCTATTCGTTCACCTCGGAGGGCGCGAAGCCCGCGTCTGAGGTGCAGTTCGCCGGGCAGGAGCTGGAGCCCAACGGCTGGTGCTGGCAGGTGCCGCTGCTGGGCGGGCAGGTGGATAAAATCTTCGCCAGCCCCCGCACCCTCACGGTGCAGAAGCTGGGCGTCCTCTACGACGCCCACCCGGCCTTCGCTTTGCCCGAGTGGTACAGCTACGGCCCGCTGACCATCACCGACAGCGCGGGCAATGTGGTCTTCGAGGGGACTGCGGCCACCTACGACGACTTCCTTTTCCCCGCCAACGGGGACTACAAGGCGGAGCTGACCGTCTGGCGTCTGCCGGAAAATATGCTGGCCACCCAGTTCGAGGGCGGCAGCACCGGCGAGCTGCGGCAGGACGTCCGGCTCGAAAAGCCTGCCCGGCCCACAGGCTGGTACTATTACTCTTTCCGGTTCACCTTGCAGGCCAGCGCCGAGGTGGAGCTTTCCACCGAACGGATGGAGCAGGGCGGCACGGTGGCCGCGGCTTTCACCGGCATGGTGGGCGAGACAGCCCCCACGGTGGAAACAGACCTCGGCAATGTGCAGGCTGTCCGTCTGGGCAGTGGGTGGCGCGCCTATATCCCGGCGGCCTACAATGCCGCTGCCGGTGCGCATGAAGTGACCTTTACTGTGGGCGGCGAGACGGTGGTGAAGAACATCACCGTCATCCCGAAGGACTTCGGCGCGGTTGAAATCGAAGCCGAACCGGAAGCCTCCGAAGCTGCCAACACCGAGTTCCGCAACGCCGTCTGGCCCCTCTATGAGCAGCCCGCCCGCGAAAAGCTGTGGAGCGGCGGCTTCGCCTGCCCGGCGGAGAATTACATGACTCTGGTGGACTTCGGCCAGACCAAAGTCACCGGCGGCAAGCAGGGAAGCAAATCAAACTCCACGAAACTCTACACCATCCCGGGCGACCCCTGCCGCGCCCCGGCCAACGGCGTCGTGGTGCTGGCCCGGAACCTCGCCCTCACCGGCAACACCGTCGTCATCGACCACGGCTGCGGGCTGCGCAGCTACCTCTACGGGCTGGATGCTCTCTCGGTGAGCGAGGGCCAGAGCGTGGAGCGCGGGCAGGCCGTGGGCGCATTGGGCGAAGACCTGACCATGGATTTCAAACTCGGCAGCAAGAGCATCAATCCGTGGCTGCTCTTCCAGACCAGCGGCGGGCTGTTCTGGAAAGAGAATGGGTGAGGTCGGCAAATCGGAATTTGAAAGGAGCGTTTTCAATGGCAAGCAAGAAAGTCGAAATGTATGCTAAAAAACGATATGAATTAGATGAAATCAAAAATAAAATCAAAGAAGAATTTGATAAACGTAAGTTCTCCGATGTGGAATTCAAAGACGAAATTATACGTGAATTGGGAGACACCAAAACACTACTATTAATTTTTGAAAACTGGTTTTTACGAACAGGAAGTTATGCCAGTTTAGTAATTATGTTATCCGAGTATCAGGGGTATCAGAGTGCAGATATTATTGCCACTGGTGGTAAAGAAGCTTTCTTTTCTTTTGGTGCAGAAGGTGACTTTGCAAAGTTTGGAGAAGATGCTTTGAAGAATTTAGGCTTTCAAGGAAAAGTTAGATAAATTCCAGTTTATCACAAAGAATCCAGATATGAAACGAGCAGAGCCTCTACCTTTCGGTGGAGGCTCTGCTCGTTTCATATCTGCGGTTTTGCTCAGGAAATGGCGTCCACGTCCCACTTCATCTGGACGGCGTCGGCGCCTTCCAGTGCGATGTGGAGCGCACCGGCGTTGTCGATGGCCTGCTCCGGCGTCCGTGCGCCGCACAGAACGTGCAGGCCGGGGATCATCCGGGCCGTCAGGGCGATGACCAGCTGCGCCTTGGTGCAGTGGTACTTCTCGCAGAGGTCAGACCAGCTGTCCAGCAGCCGGATGGCCTGCGCCCGGCGGGCGGGCTGGAAGCAGGGGTTCGTGTTCCGGGTGCTGCCCTCGGGGTAGGTGGTGTCCATGGTCACCTTGCCGGTGAGCAGGCCCTGCTCCAAGGGAGAATAAGCCTGAATGGACACGCCCAGCTCCTTGCAGGTGGGCAGCAGCTGCTTTTCGATGCGGCGGGTCAACAGGCTGTACTTTTCCTGAATGACATCCAGCTGGCCGTATTTGCAGTAGCCGCGGATGAACTCAGCGGTGGTGTTGGACGCGCCGATGGCACGAATTTTGCCCTGCTCCTTGAGCTTCATCATGGCTTCGACGGTCTCTTCCAGCGGGAAGATGGAAAGGTCGGGCGTCTGCCAGTGGGTGTAGAGCACGTCCAGATGGTCGGTGCCGAGACGGCGCAGGCTGTCTTCCACATCCTCGATGATGCTCTTGGCCGACAGGTCGCGGTAGGTCTGCACGCCGTCCACTACCTTGTGGAGAACGGGGCTTTCGTGCCGCCACTCGAGGCCGCACTTGGTGGAGAGGATGACCTTGTCCCGGTCGATGTGGCGCAAAGCCTCGCCCACCACCTCTTCGCTGTGGTAAAGCCCGTAGATGGGGGCGGTGTCTATCCAGGTGATGCCCTGCTCCACGGCAGTCTCGATGGCTTTTACCGACAGGGCGTCGTCGTTGTCGCCCCACCAGCTGCCGCCGCCGATGGCCCAGGTGCCAAGACCCAGAAATGGTGCGGAGAGGCCGCTTTTGCCAATATTACGTTTTTCCATAGATCGTTACCTTCTTTTCCGGCAGCGCCCCGCGAAGGGGGTGTTGTCGCTGACTGGTACATATTGTTGTATTTTAGATTTATTCCAAAAAGAGCTGCCGCGCAGGTCTTCTGCACAGCAGCTCTTGGGAACCTGTAACTTAAATATTGCCAAATTCGCTCAGCTTTAACGTCTCATTGTGCGTTTCAGCCCAGCGGATAGCCCAATCGGAGGTGAACAGGAGCAGGCGGTTGCCCTTCATGTCCTCGACGGCCTTGGTGTCGCTGGTGAGGTCGAGGTCACGCAGGACGTAAGTGTCGGGGTCGTTCTGGATCCAGCGCAGCTGCTCGAAGGGGAGCTGCTGCATCCGGATCTCGACGTTGTACTCGGTGTTCAGACGGTACTCCAGCACTTCCAGCTGCAGCACGCCGACGACGCCGACCACGACTTCTTCCATACCGCCGCCCACTTCGCGGAAGATCTGGATAGCGCCCTCCTGAGCGATCTGCTCCATGCCTTTCACGAACTGCTTGCGCTTCATGGTGTCCTTCTGCTCGATGCGGGCAAAGTGCTCGGGGGAGAAGGTGGGGATGCCGGCGAACTCGATCTTCTTCTTGCCGGTACACAGGGTGTCGCCGATGGAGAAGATGCCCGGGTCGAACAGGCCGATGATGTCGCCTGCGTAGGCTTCATCGACGATGGCGCGGTCCTGCGCCATCAGCTGGGTGCCGGTGGCCAGCTTGATGTTCTTGCCCTCCTGCACGTGGTAGGCTTCCATGCCGCGCTCGAACTTGCCCGAGCAGATGCGCATGAAGGCGATACGGTCGCGGTGGGCCTTGTTCATGTTGGCCTGAATTTTGAAGATGAAGGCAGAGAACTCATCGCGGCAGGGGTCAACGGCCTCGCCGGTCAGGCTGTCCACGCGGGCCAGCGGGGTGGGGGTGAGGCGGAGGAAGTTCTCAAGGAAGGGCTCGACGCCGAAGTTGGTCAGCGCAGAGCCGAAGAACACGGGGCTCAGCTCGCCGCGCAGCACGCGGTCGAGGTCAAATTCCTCGGCAGCACCGTCCAAAAGCTCAATTTCGTCCACCAGCTGCTGGTGCAGATAGGGGGTCAGCAGCTCGTCCAGTGCGGCATCGCCCAGCTCAGCCTCGGTCTCCTCGACTTTCTTGACGCCGTTGGCGCGGCCGTCGCTGGAGAAAGCAAGCACTTTGCGGGTGTTGCGGTCGAACACGCCCTTGAACTCCTTGCCGCAGCCGATGGGCCAGTTCATGGGGTAGGTCTTGATGCCCAGAATTTCTTCGATGTTCTCCATCAGCTCGAAGGGGTCGCGGGCCTCGCGGTCCATCTTGTTGATGAAGGTGAAGATGGGGATATGGCGCAGGGTGCAGACCTTGAACAGCTTGATGGTCTGGGCCTCGACGCCCTTTGCGGCGTCGATGACCATGACAGCCGAGTCGGCTGCCATCAGGGTGCGGTAGGTGTCCTCCGAGAAGTCCTGATGGCCCGGGGTGTCCAGAATGTTCACGCACTTGCCTGCGTAGTTGAACTGCAGCACAGAGGAAGTGACGGAGATGCCGCGCTGCTTCTCGATGTCCATCCAGTCGGACACGGCGTGCTTTGCGCTCTGCTTGCCCTTGACAGAGCCTGCCTGATTGATGGCTCCACCGTACAGCAGCAGCTTTTCGGTCAGCGTCGTTTTGCCGGCGTCGGGGTGGCTGATGATAGCAAACGTCCGGCGGCGCTCGATTTCTTCACGATTTGTCATAAAAGTTTCGTTCTCCTGAGATGCGGCCCCGCGAAGGGCCGGGTGGATGTATCAGCAAACAATAGGGTCTGTTTACATGGGAAACTCTCCTATAAAATTACATACAACGCTTATTTTAACAGAAAATCCACATGGATGCAAGAGTTTTTGCTATTTTTTCAGAATAAGGCAGGGCAGGGGCGCGGTGTCGGCCCAGTTGGCAAAATCGCACACCAGTACGGTATATTTTTCCAGCGGGAGAGCCCGCAGCCAGCCGAGGATGCTCTGCTTTTCGTCCGTGCCGATGACGCGCCCGCTGTAGAGGATGGCGCTGAGCACGCCGCCGGTGCGCAGCGCCGCGAGGGCGGCTTCCAGCGCAGGGATGCTGCTGTCTGCTGTGGAGAAGACGCTGTGGCTGGCCCCGGGCAGCCAGCCGAAGTTGAACATCACGATGTCCGCCGTGCCGGGCAGGACATACTGTAAGAGGTTCGCATGGCTGTCGCAGATAAGCTCTGCCGTAAGGCCCTGCTTTTCGAGCCGGGTGCGGGTGGAAGTGATGGCCTCGGGCTGGATGTCGAAGCCCAGCACCCGGCCTTCCGGGCCGACAAGGCGGCAGAGGAACGCCGTGTCGCCGCCGTTGCCGCAGGTGGCGTCGATGCAGAGCTTTGGGTGGGGGAGATGGGCGGCAAGATAGTCCTGCACGAAGCGCACCGCCGTCAGATCGGGGGTACGGCGGCGGACGAGCCGCCCATCCTCAGGCGCAAAGCCGAATTTCTGCCAGAACAGCCCTTCGCCCTCGTCGGCGGGCAGGGGCGCGGTGAACACCGTCGCAGCCTCCCGGTCATAACCGCCGAACCGGCGCAATATCTCTTTTAACAGGTAGGAGCCGTAGCCTTTCCGCCGCCACTGGGACAGGACGGACAGGGCCGTGATGTCCGCGCCTTTTGGGGTGGGCGTGACGTCGCACTGGCCGATGATGTCGGCCTCTTTATAAAGGGCAAAGCCCGTTTGAGTGGCGCTGATTTTCATAGAAACTCCTTAGGACTTGGAAGCTGTTTCCATAACCATTGCACACCGTCTGAACGGCTTTTTTGACCGCATTCTGCGTTGCTTTCCCTTGCAATCCGTCAGGATTGCTGCGGAAAATCGCCTTGCCTGCGGGCAAAAAATCTCGTTTATCCAGCGCACTCTGGCTATGGAAACAACTTCTGATTTCACACATTCTTCACTGGGGAAACGATTGATTTTCACAATTAGCAGATAGAATAAAACCGTGCCAGAGAGGAGCGGAAAACTCTTCCCCCGACCATATCCCTTAGAAAGGAAGTAATCACGATGGATGAAAACAAATGGGAATATGACTATTCCTCTTCCAATAATCCTGCCGGTGATACCGGCTACCCCAATGTGGGTTCCAGCGGCATGAACACCGCAAACACTGCTTCTACCTTCAGCGAGAGCACCCAGCCTTCCGGCGGCGCAACGCCGCCCCCCGCAGGCCCGCAGAACACAGCCCCTGCCGCGCCGAAGAAGCCTAAGAAGAATGCAGGCAAGGCTGTAAAGAGCATCGTCGCTCTGGTGCTGGCCGCAACCATGGGCTTTATGGGCGGCTTTGTGGGCGCACGCTTCGGCGGCAATAACAAGGTCATCATCCAGCAGGTGGAGCGGTCCGACAGTTCTTCGGCAGACTCTGAGAGCGCCGCCGAAGGCACGACTGTTTCCAGCGGCATGAACACCGCACAGGTGGCCAAGACCGTCAGCCCCAGCGTCGTGGTCATCACCACCGAGCAGGTGGTCTACTCCCAGTGGTCCTGGTACGGCCAGAGCCAGGTGGAGAGCGGCGCCGGCAGCGGCGTCATCATCAGCTCGGACGGCTACATCCTCACCTGTGACCATGTCGTGAGCGGCGCGTCCAACATCACCGTCACCATCGGCGACAAGGACTACACCGCCACCGTCGTGGGCGAGGATTCCACCAGCGACATCGCCGTCATCAAGGTCGATGCCGACGGCCTGACCCCCGCCATCGTGGGCGACAGCGACAAGCTGGCCGTGGGCGACAACGTGCTGGCCGTGGGCAACCCGCTGGGTGAGCTGGGCGGCACCGTCACCAGCGGCATCGTCAGCGCCCTGAACCGCAGTGTCTCCATCCAAAGCTCCAGCTCTGTCAACACCATGTCCCTCATTCAGATGGATGCTTCTGTCAGCCCCGGCAACTCCGGCGGCGGCCTGTTCAACATGAACGGCGAGCTGATCGGTATCGTCAACGCAAAGTCTTCCAGCTCTGACGCTGAGGGTCTGGGCTTCGCCATCCCCATCAACGACGCCATCAAGGTGGCGCAGGACCTGCTGGAGAACGGCTACGTCACGGGCCGTCCCTACATGGGCATCACCTATCTGGCTGTCACCGACGCACAGACGGCGGCACAGTTGGGCGTCAACGCCTACGGCATCTATGTCGTGGACGTCGTGTCCGGCGGCCCTGCCGATAAGGCTGGCCTCAAGGCCGGCGACCGCATCGTCAGCATCGACAACACTGAGGTGGCCCAGAAGACCGACCTTGGCACCCTGATGCAGGAGCACTCTGCCGGTGATACCCTGTCCATCACCATCGCCCGCGACGGCCAGATGCAGACCGTCAGCCTGACGCTGGGCGAAAAGAACGCCTCCAACAGCGGCAATGGCACCAACGGCGCATCCCGTCAGGAGAAGTCTGCCGAGTCTGCACCTCAGCAGGACCCGCAGGGCTAAAAGTTAAGACATCCCCCAGAAGTTCCTTTCTTCTTGTTGGGCGGCTCGTCGCGTGATGCGGCGGGCCGCTTTTTTATACCTGGCCGAAAATGGTAGCGCTGCACGGGAGAAGTGTCACTTCGCCGCCACAGACCCGGCTGGGGCCTTTCCAGAGCGCGGACGATACGCCGTCGCTCAGCAATTTCCACTGGCCGTCGGGCAGGTGGACCCGCTTTTCTTCCTCCGTGGGATTGTAAAAGACGCAGAGCGCCCGCCATGCCGCGCCGTCGCCGGGTGCGGCAGGCAAAGTCCAGCCCACGAGGGGCTGTTCCAGCGAGAAAAACTTGATAGCCGCCGGGCTGGCCGCGTCCGAGGCGCTCAGGCGGGGGAACTGCGCCCGCAGGCCCAGCAGACCCCGGTAATAGTCCACAAGGCCGTGGAACTGCGCGGCCCGTTTCCAGTCCAGACGGTTGAGGGAGGGCGAAGAGCGGAAGCTGTTGCCCTGACCTTTTTTGGTGCGGGCGAACTCCTCGCCGGCCTGCATGAAGGGCATCCCCATGCAGGTGAGATAGATGCCCGCCGCCAGCCGGTTCTGGGCCAGCGCCGCCGAGTCGGCGGCAGTGTACTCGGGACGGGCGTACCGGACGAGCATCAGCTTGTCCCAGAGAGTGAAATTGTCGTGGGCAGAGACATAACTGACGATCTGGGAGGGCGAATGGGTGGGCAGCTTGTCGCTGCGGCACCACGCGGCCACGGCCCCGCCGATGTCCCAGAAGCTGCCCGGTTTGCCCTCGACGTAACCCGGCTCCCGGGCGTCAAAACAGCCGCCCTTGATGACGTCGCGGGTGTTGTCGCAGAAGACGCCGATGCGCTCGGACAGCATGGCGAGGTTCGCCTTGTTGGCCTCGTACCGGTGGAGCTGGCTCCCGCCGCTCTGCCACGGCTCACCGTACATCAGGATGCTTCTGCCGCCCGGCAGAGCGTCCAGCGCGGCCCGCAGTTCGTTCATGGTGTCCACGTCATAGAGGCCCATGAGGTCGAAGCGGAAGCCGTCGATGTGATATTCCTGCGCCCAGTAGAGCACCGAGTCGATGAGGTATTTCCGGGCCATGGGCCGCTCACTGGCAAACTCGTTGCCGCAGCCGCTGCCGTTGGAGAAGCTGCCGTCCGGGTTCTGCCGGAAGAAATAATAAGGCACCGTGCTGTTCAGCGGGTTCTCGCTGCGGTACATATGATTGTACACCACATCCATGATGACGCCGATGCCCGCCGCGTGGAGGGCGGCTATCATCTCCTTGCACTCCCGCACCCGGACTTCGCCTTTCGCGGGGTCGGTGGAGTAGCTGCCCTCGGGGACGTTGTAGTTGGTGGGGTCGTAGCCCCAGTTATACTGCCGGGTGAGGGGGCGGCTCTCGTCCACACTGCCGAAGTCGAAGATGGGCATCAGCTGCACATAGCCCACTCCCAGCCGCTTGAGGTAGTCGAGGCAGGTGGGGAAGGTGCCGGCGGAAGAAAGGGTGGTCCCCTTCTGGGTAAAGGCCATGAATTTGCCCCGCCATGCATTCCGAACGCCGCAGGCCGGGTCTTGCGAGAAGTCACGGACGCTGACCTCCCACACCGTCCGGCGGGAGGCCGGGACGATGACCCGGTGGTCGTGGTTCCAGTCGGGCGGGTCGATGCGGGGCGCGTCTAAGATCATGCTCCGCAGGCCGTTGACGCCTGCCGTCCGGGCGTAGGGGTCGCCCGTCTCGTATGCTGTGCCGTCCACCTCGACGGTAAAGGTATAGTAATGTCCGTGCTGGTCGCCGGGCAGATAGACCGACCAGACGCCCTGCCCGTGCTGTTCCAGCGGCAGGGTCCCCATGCAGGCCCCGCCGTCGCCCCGGCGGTAGAGGTTGACTGATACCTTCTGCGCCGTGGGCGCCCAGAGCCGGAGCCGGGTGCCGGAGGGGTTATATTCCGGCCCCAGAGGGCCGCTGTAGTTTGTCTGCCGTGCAAAGGCGCTGCTCTCGAACAGCGTTTTCCACTCTGCGGGCGTTTTCATTTCGTTCCATTCCCTTCGCATATCAAATCAATATAAAATTAGTGTACCCGCCTGCCCGTGGATTTTCAAGACTTTTCTTGCAAAAGGGGGCAAAGTACACTATACTGGGAAAAAACGCAGGACGGAGGCAGGCAGATGGCATACACCGACGATTGGGAGAACTTGATGAACGGAGTGTTCGGCCCGGGAGGAAAACTGCGCTTTGATACGCAGAAAACGCCGCCGGAAAAGCCCGGTCTGCCCGATATGAACGCAGCCCTGCTCGAGCAGCAGAAAAAGCTGGACGAAATGCTGAAAAAACAGAACGCCGAGCTGCGCAGAGACACCACACAGGAGGCGCTGGCCCAGAGTCGGAAGATGCTTGAGGATATGGAGGCCGACGGCCTGCTGGCCAAAGGAACCACCGAAGTCAAACAGGAGCATCTGGGCAGCTTCGAAGGGCTGGCCGCTGAGGTGAAAAAGACAGTGCTGGGGCAGGACGCCTTCGTGGACGGCGTCGTGCGGGCCATGCGCCGGCCTTTCGTGCTGGGGACGGAGGCCCCCACAGCCCGGAACGTCATCCTGCTCTGCGGTGCGCCCGGCACGGGGCGGCATTTCGCTCTGACGGAGACGGCCCGCTGCATGGCCGTCCGGGGTCTTTTGCAGAGCGATAAGCTGGCCGTTATGGATCTGGCGCTTTACCCCAACTCGGGGGCTGAAAAGCTCTTTTTGCAGGATCTGTACGCTGCCCTCCATGCGCCGGGCGAGATCCTGGTCTTTGAGCACTACGAGAGCTGCTACCCGGGCTTTTTGAAGACGCTGGCAGACCTCGCCGTCAAGGGCAGTGCGCCCCTGTCCAGCCGGTATCTTGTCAACAAGGAGGGCATCCTCGTGGACGCCGGAACGGCGCTTGCCCCCGGGGCTGTGAGCCGCATCACCCCCTGCGGCAAGTACCTTGTCTTCTTCTCCCAGAAGGGCCGGGAAGCGCTGGCTGACAAGTTCGGTGCGGCCTTCGTCTCGGCGCTGGGCGATGTCTGTGAGACCAGCGCCTTTGCGCGGGAAGCCCTTGCCGCGCTGGCAGCCCAGCAGCTCAACGCGCTGGCAGCAAAAGTGAAGACCCGCCTCGGCCTGACCCTGTCGGCGGGCGCGGATGTGCGGGACTATGTGGCGGCCCAGTGCAGCCCGAAGCAGGGTGCGGCGGGGCTTTCGGCCTGCTGCGATAAGATATTCCGCGCTCTGAGCGAATACTGTCTGCAAACAGATGCCACGCTTACCGGAACGATCACACTGACTGCCCGGGAGGACGGCCTCGACTTTGCCCTCAACGACGCCGAACCCCAGAAGCTCTTCGACCTGCTGCCCGCCGCCTATACCGGCGCAGTGGAAGAGATCAAGAAAGAGCTGAACGACCTCGTGGGTCTTGCACCAGTGAAGGAATACGTCTTCGGTCTTGCCGACAACATTCAGGTGCAGCAGCGCCGTGCGGCGGCGGGCCTCAAGACCGCCAGCCTCTCGATGCACATGATCTTCACCGGCAACCCCGGCACCGGCAAGACCACCATCGCCCGGCTCGTGGCAAAGTACCTCAAGGCCATCGGCGCCCTCAAGGGCGGGCAGCTGGTGGAGGTGAGCCGGGGAGACCTCGTGGGCCGCTACACCGGCCACACGGCTCCCCTGACCAACAGCGTCATCCAGAGCGCGCTGGGAGGCGTCCTTTTCATCGACGAGGCCTACAGCCTCTACCGGGGCGAGCAGGACAGCTTCGGCCTCGAGGCCATCGACACGCTGGTGAAGGGGATGGAAGACCACCGCGACGAGCTGGTGATCATCCTTGCGGGCTACACCAGGGAGATGGAGACGTTCCTGACCGCCAACAGCGGCCTTGCCAGCCGCTTCCCGAACAAGATAGAGTTCCCGGACTACACCGCCGATGAGCTGCTGGACATCACGAACGTGCTGGCAAAGGGCAAGGGCTACAGGCTGGCCGAGAGCTGCACGGAACCGCTGCGGGGCTACTACGAGCGCCGCCAGGCAGAGGATGCCCGCACGGCGGGCAACGGACGTCTCGCCCGCAACACGCTGGAAAAGGCCATCTTCAACCAGAGCCGCCGCCTCGTGGCAGAGCCTGCGGCGGAGCTGGATTTGATATTGCCCAGTGATTTGGAATTTGAAGAATAAGCTGAACCAAAAGCCGGACACGAGAGTGTCCGGCTTTTTTGCGCTTTCTTGCGTCAAAACGGTTTCTTTTATTGACAAAACCCGCTGGGGGGGTAAAATATGGAAAAACAGGGAAACCTGAAAAATTGGAGGAATTACAATGAAAATGGCAAAAAAGCTGGCTGCTGTTCTGCTGGCCGGTGTGCTGGCGCTGTCTGCCCTGACGGCCTGTTCTGGTAGTGCAGGGCCGTTGACCAAGGATACTGTTACGGATTACATCATCGACCTCTACAAGGTGTCTGGTTATCAGGCAACAGAAGAACAGTCGATGGAGAATGCAGCACAGGCTGTGCTGGCTTATGTGAACTCTCAGATTGGCAAGAGTGAATATAACGGCATGGCGCTTCGAGAGGTATTCTCGGCTATTATCGAGGATGCGGACGAAGATACTCGAAAAGGGTGGATGAGTAGCGTCACGCTGAAGGAAGGCTATACCTACAGTGTCAGCTGTGCTTCCACCGAAGAGACGTACCGGACTGACCTCTTCAATCAGGGTAAGACGGCTTTGGTCGCTACGACGTTGGTGATGGATGAGTCTCAGAGTGAGATTTGCGGGTGGAAGTGGACACAGAAACCGGAGAAATGGCCGAACGATATTGGAGTCTGCGTCATCGAGGGCACCATCAACGGCAAGAAGTGCATGGTGGGTATGTTCCGGATACCCCAATGACCGCCCAATAACCCCCAAAAACAAGCACAGAGCCTCAGGTCAATGACCCGAGGCTCTGTTTTTTCATGTTACAGCTCTTCCATCCGCAGCAGGTAGTAAAGCACCTCGATAAGGACGTTCGGCGAGAGCAGCGATGCCGCATGGCTGCCCTCGATGAGCCGCTGTTCGCGGTTGGAAGTCGTCATCACATAGTCGGCCAGCTGGGCTAGCGGGCCGTGGCTGTCACAGGTGATGACCAGCACCGGTACATCCCGCCCTTTGGCGGCAGCGGACACCTCTTCCAGCCTGGCGCTCTGCCCGGAGGCCGAGAGCACGATGAGGATGTCTTTGGGTGTCAGCGTCTGAGCAAAGGCAAGGTTCTTCTCGTGGACTGCGCTGGAAACGCACCGCTTGCCCAGGTGGCTGAACCGGATGGAGGCATCGAAGGCCACCGGCAGGCCGCCGCCCTCGGAGACCACCTCCATGACCTCGCAGCTGCGCAGCAGAGAGAGTATCTGCCGCAGCTGGCGGGTATCAATGGCCTGAATGGTGGCCCGCAGCTCCTCTTCGCGGTTTGCCAGAATGTTCAGAAGTGCCTGATGCAGCTCGTCCTGCCCTTCGTCCCGCATACGCTGGGCTTCCTGCTGCTCCATGGCGTCCCGTGCCAGCGCCAGCTGGAATTTGCGGTAGTTCTCGAATCCCAGTTTGTGGCACAGCCGGGTGACGGTGGCCTCGGACGAACAGCTCAGCCGGGCCAGTTCTGCTGACGTACACATCGACGCCCGCTTTACATCTGCAAGGATGCAGTCCGCAATGCGCCTCTCGGCGCTGTAAAGCTGGATGCCGGAACATAGCAGCGTTACTACGCTTCCGGGGGCTTCGCACATAAGTGATCCCTCCTCGCATTATGCGCAAGACACAATTTCTTCTTGAGTTCTACTTGAGATTGTAGCAGTTTGAACGAAGAAAATCAATTCAAATTCCCATAAATTTTCAGGGTTGACGGAAATTGACTTTTTCTGCCGATTTTTGTATTCCTGCACGGTTTTGCTGCAGGAAGCGCAAAAAATGCCCCTCCGCGGAGTGCGGAGAGGCATCGGGAACCAAATATTCAGCGCAGCTTAGTGCAGAAAGGCGTTTCAGCAGCCTTCCTTCTCAGCCAGCTTGCGGCCCATCAGCACGCCCATGACGGAGGCCATCATCAGGCCGCGGGTCCAGCCGGAAGAGTCGCCGAGGCAGTGCAGGCCCTTGATGTTGGTGTCGAGGTTCGAGTCCATCTTGACCTTGTTGGAGTAGAACTTCAGCTCAGGGCTGTACAGCAGGGTCTCGTTGGCGGCGAAGCCGGGGACGACCATGTCCAGCATCTTGATGAACTCGATGATGTTGGTCATGGCGCGGTAGGGCATGGCGGCGGTGATGTCGCCGGCCACGGCGTCCTTCAGGGTGGGCTTGACGTTGGACTGGGCCAGCTCCTTCGCCCAGGTGCGCTTGCCGTCGAGGATGTCGCCGTAGCGCTGCACCATGATGTGGCCTGCGCCCAGCATATTGGTCAGCTCGCCCACCTTCTGGGCGTAGGCGATGGGCTGGTTGAAGGGCTCGGTGAAGTTGTGGGAGACGAGGATGGCGAGGTTGGTGTTCTCGCTCTTCTTCTCCTTGAAGCTGTGGCCATTGACCACGGCCAGGTCGTTGTCATAGTTCTCCTGTGCCACGAAGCCGCCGGGGTTCTGGCAGAAGGTGCGGACCTTGTTCTTCCAGGGCTTCGGGTAGCCGATGAGCTTGGACTCATACAGCACCTTGTTCACCTTTTCCATGACCTCGTTGCGGCACTCGACGCGGACACCGATGTCCACGGTGCCGGGCTTGTGGGCGATATGGTGCTCTGCACAAATTTTCTCAAGCCAGTCTGCGCCGCGGCGGCCGGTGCCGATGACCACGGTGTCGCCGTAGACGGCGCGGGGCTCTCCGTTGCCCTGACGCAGCAGCACGCCCTTGCACTCCTCGTCTTCGAGGATGATGTTCTCGCACTCGGTGGAGAAGAGCATCTCCACGCCATTGTCAGCCAGATAGTTCTGGATGGCGAGATAGAGCTGTTGTGCCTTCTCGGTGCCGAGGTGGCGGATGGGGCAGTCCACCAGCTTCAGACCGGCGTGGATGGCGTTCTTGCGGATCTCCTTGATGTCCTCGCCGGTGTAGATGCCCTCCACATGGGGGTCAGCGCCGAACTCGAGGTAGATCTTGTCGGTGTAGTCGATGAGCTCCTGTGCAAACTCTTCGCCGATGAGGCTGGGCAGGTCGCCGCCGACCTCATAGGAGAGGCTCAGCTTGCCGTCGGAGAAGGCGCCAGCACCGGAGAAGCCGGTGGTGATGGCGCAGGTGGGGCGGCAGTTGACGCAGTGGCCGATCTCGGCCTTGGGGCAGTGGCGCTTTTCCACCGGCTTGCCTTTTTCCACCAGCAGGATGTGCTTCTTGCTGCCGCGGCGCAGCAGCTCCACAGCGGTAAAGATGCCGGCAGGGCCGGCACCAACGATGATGAGATCGTACTTTTCCATAACTCTTTTTATCCTTTATATTGAATTGATAAAACCTCTCAGTCTCGCTAACGCTCGACAAGGCCGGGTTGCGGCACCCAGCATCCGCTGCGCATTGCGCGCGTCTTGCTGGCCGCTGCCCCAACAACGACTCCCTGTTTCCGCCACTGGCGGCGGTCGTCGTTGTTGCCCCTACCGAGGGGAGCCTTTGGCAAAGAGGTCAGTCTTACGATGTTTTACGAGAAGCGCTGCGCGATGCCGGAGAGGTCATTCCTCTTCCTGCTCCACTTCGGCGCTCTCATCCACATAGTCGAGCTCCACAGCGGTGGACTCCACATCTGCGTGGGAGACATCCGGGGCGATGACGCCGTCGCCGTTCAGATCCTGGCCGGTAATGGCTTCCAGCATGGACTGGGTCTCCGGATGCAGCTTTATAAAGCGCCGGACGGCCAGCATGGTGTACAGGGCGCTCAGCAGGTTCAGTGCGCCTTCCAGGATGAGGATGAGGCCGATGGCCATCACCAGCGTCTCCATGGTGCCGAAGGGGTCCACCACCATCACGATGCCCAGCGCGACGCTGAGCACGGCCAGCAGCAGAAAGACCTTCCAGCTCGAATACTCGCACCGGCGCAGCTCGAGAGCGTTCTGAATGCGGCCCAGACTGTCAAAGATGACGAACAGGCCGAACACGATGGGCAGCACCCGCACCACCACATCGCTGCGGATGATGAGGAATGCGCCCAGCGCCAGACAGACCAGCCCCGAGATGAGAGTGAGCTGGCTCTGGAACACGCCGCGCTCTACGACAAAATACCGCACCAGCTGCACTGCCGCGCAGGCCAGCACCACGCCGCCCAGCGCGTAGCAGACCACGTTGAGGGCCGTGCCAGGCACCATCAGCAGGAAGATGCCCAGCGCCAGATAGAGCAGGCTCATGAGGATAAGGTTCCACTTCAGCTTTTTTGCCATAGAGTTCACGTTCCTTTCAGGTTATACGGCCACGTCCTGCTTTTCGGAGAGCGGGACGATGACGGTACGGTTGATGCGGGCCATGAAGACGAGGCTCAGCGCAAGGCTGACCACCTCCGCGATGATGAAGGCCCACCAGACCATGTTCACCTCGCCGGTGTGGCTCAGCAGCCATGCAGCGGGGATGAGCACCACCAGCTGACGGCAGATGGAGACGGTCAGGCTGAACACGCCGTTGCCCAGCGCCTGGAACACCGAGCTCAGCACGATGCCGGCACCCGCCAGCAGGAAGTGGGGGCAGATGATGCGCAGCGCCGGGACGCCGATGGCCAGCATGGCGTCGCTGGCGGCGAAGAGGCCCAGCAGCTTATCCGGCAGGAACTGGAAGATGCAGAAGCCCACCAGCATGATGCACTCGGCGTAGAAGACTGCGAGGCGGATGGTCTTTTTGACCCGCTCCGGCTTCCGTGCGCCGTAGTTGTAGCTTATGATGGGGACCATGCCGTTGTTCATGCCGAAGATGGGCATGAACACGAAGCTCTGCAGCTTGAAGTAGACGCCGAAGACGGCGACAGCCGTGGCCGAGAAGGCCATCAGGATCTGGTTCATGAAGAAGGTCATCACGCTGCCCACGCACTGCATGGCGATGCTGGGCAGGCCGACGGTGTAGATGCGGCCGATGGACTTGGCGCTGGGCCGGAAGCCCCGGAAGCTGATCTGGATGTCGGGGTTCTTATTGAGGTTGAAGTACAGCGTCATGCCCGCGCCGCAGAACTGGCCGATGACGGTGGCCGCGGCAGCGCCAGTGGTGCCGGACAGGGCCTCGCCGCAGTAGCCGAAGATGAAGATGGGGTCGAGAACGATGTTCACGACAGCGCCCACCAGCTGGCTTATCATGCTCAGATGGGTGCGGCCGGTGGCGGCCAGCAGTTTCTCGCCCATGGTCTGGGTAAAGAGGCCGAGGCTGAGCACGCAGCAGAGCTGCAGATACTGGATGCCCTGCCGGGCGATGTCCATGTCCGAAGTCTGTGCGTAGAAGTAGGGTCTCATGCAGGTGAGGCCGATGACGAGGAAGACGGCGTAGCTGCACAGGGACAGGAAGATGCCGTTCTCGGCGGTCTTATTGGCCCGTTCCTGGTTCTTTTCGCCGAGGCTCTTGGACAGCAGGGCATTGACGCCCACGCCGGTGCCGACGCCCACGGCGATCATGACGTTCTGCAAAGAGAACGCCAGAGAAACGGCGGTCAGGGCGCTCTCGCTGACGTGGGACACAAAAATCGAGTCCACCACGTTGTAGAGGGCCTGCACCAGCATGGATACCATCATCGGCACGCTGAGCTTGATGAGCAGAGGGTTGATGTCCATGGTACCCATGATGTTTTCCCGCTCACCGGCGGGAGAGAATGAGGGCTGCTTGTTTTCCACGATTTCTCCTTTTAATGTTGATAACTTGAGGATGCAGAGTTCTTCTATGCCGCAAACGTGGGCAGAGCGCAAAAGCACCCCACCCACGCAGCATCATTATTTATTTTGCCCCATCCGGGGCGGCGGGCATCAACCCTCCATGGTCTTCTCCTTGGCCTCTGCGGCGGCAAGGATCATGTTCACGCAGGCGTCATGGCCCAGTGCGGCGTTGATGGCGAGGTCATAGTTGTGGGCATCGCCCCAGCGGTTCTGGGTGTAGTAGTTGTAGTAGGCGGCACGGTTGCGGTCGGTCTTGTCGATCTCGTCCTTGATGCCCTTTTCGTCCTTGGCCTGCAGCATATTGTTCTCCTTGCCGTAAGCCAGACGCCACTCCTTGGGGGCGTAGACAAAGATGCGCAGCACGTCCTTGCGGTCGCGCAGGACATAGTCGCCGCAGCGGCCCACGATGACGCAGGGGCCTTCGTCGGCCAGCTGCTTGATGATGCGGCTCTGCAGGATGAAGACCTGGTCGCCCAGCGGAAGGTCATTGCCCATCGTATACAGGCTGTACAGCAGGCTGTGGGTGTGCCGCTTCTCGCTGGCGGCCACGGCCTCCTCGGACAGTCCGGAATTCTTGGCGGCCATCGTGATCAGTTCCTTGTCGTAGAGCTTGATGCCCAGTGCGCGTGCCACGTCCTTGGCGATGTAGCGTCCGCCGGTGCAGTACTCACGGCCCAAAGTGATGATCGTCTTTGCCATAATATGTTCCTCCCATGTTGATGATTTATCCCAAAAAGCTCTTGGCTGTGCTGCCTCTCAGGAGACAGAAGGCTCGGTGCTTTGGTTTGCTTCCAATAGTGGCAGCGCGGGCGGCGGAGGCGCAGGCAGGCGCACCTCTGCAAACTGCATGGTGCCGGTATGGTCCACGATGTAAACGCTGCACCGCCCGCCTGCGGCGGTCTGCTCGGGCGGGAAGCGGAAGCCGCCGGTCCGTGTCCGCTCCATCCGCCGGAAGGTGCGGTGGGCTGTGGTGGCGTGGGCTATTCCGTCGTGGGGGCTGCAGGCCGCCCAGCCGGAAAATTCTGCCGGGAGCAGCTGCCGCTGGCCTTTCTGAGCCAGATACCAGCAGTCATCCTCGGCACTGTACACAAAGTCGCAGGAAACCCGCCGGGGGCGGTTGGCCTCGGTGTCCCGGGGCTTAGGGCGGAGAGCGATGGCCCGCCCGGTGAAGTAGCGGGCAAAATCCGTCACCGCCATCGTGCAATTCACGGCCCCGTCGCTGTCGGCGGTGGGGTCGTTGAGCAGGACATAATCGGCGAGGACCGCGTCGTCGTGGCCGAAGCCCCGCAGACCCATCCAGACCCCGATGGGGTCCCGCTGGCCCCGGATGCGGCGCTCGATGCGCACGGCCACAGAACAGCCGTCGTGTATCTGCTCCCGCAGATCCTGCAGGTCCATCCACGCCTGCCAGCAGGGAAAACCGCAGCAGCCCGCTGCCGCGGCGGCGAAAGCGCCGTTGCTGGTGCTGCCGGTGGTCTTGTCCTCCATGACGTAGGCCACCTCTTCGGGCAGGATGTCTTCGCCCCAGCGGTTCATCAGGGCCGCCATCACCAGCGGCAGGTCCATGTCCCGGCCAAAGCTGGGGTCATGGGCCGGAAGGCAGTATTCCGGTAAGTACAGGCGGCGGTTGATGGGGTGACCGCTCTGCTTATCCCACGCAAGGGGGCGGACCGCCGCCGCCAGCAGCCGGAGCGCCGGGGTGACTTTATCGTCGTTGGTCGAAAGATTGACCTGAAGCTGGACGCCGGTGCCGCCGCCGGGTAGCGCCACCGTCACGGTGTCGCCCATCAGGAAGATAAGGCCGTCGTCGCTGTGGGTGCTGATGCTGGCCCGGGGGTAATCCGGCGCCCACTTGCCAAAGCTCATCCAGCCCGTCCAGCTGCCGCCTGCATAGACGCGGCAGCGCACCTCCACCATCGTGTTCTGGGGCGCGTGGGCGTTCCAGCTGACGTTCAGGTTGCAGAAGGCCGGCATGGCGAACTCGGGCGTCGTGTAGCTGCCGTATTGCAGGTACCGCCCGGCCACGCTGTCCAGCACGACGCTGCCGTTGTCCAGCGCTACATTATCGAGCTGTCCGCGGGAAAATGTCTCCGTGCCCTGCAGCACCAGATTGTTCCGCTGTTCCATTGCACGCATCCCCTTTCCGCGTCGGTGTGTCGTTTATTTCTCATCGTCGCTGCGCTCTTCGGCCATCTCGGCTTCATACTCGGCGTCGTGGAGCTTGCGGATGTTCGCCTCGATGTGGAACACCCGGTCGAGGTCGCCGTAGACGATCTGGCTGGTGATCTCCACCTGGAACCAGAAGCCGAACACCAGCATGAGCAGCAGGCCCAGCGGCATACAGAGGATGACGAGGCCCCAGAACAGTACCGTCACGAGAGACGCAGCCAGTGCGTGGGGCAGGAAAGCGATCATGCAGTTGACGCTGTTCTTGAGCGTCTGGCCGAAAGGCTGGTCCAGCAGGACCACCTGGGGCCACATGTAGGAGAACAGCATGTGGAAGATGACGAGGTTGAGCACCGTGGCCACCCACATGCCTACGCCGACGTTGGTGCCGTGGTAGAGCAGGTTGAAGCAGAAATATACGAGGAAGACCTGCACCGTGACCACGACGCAGTAGAGCACGCCCGGCAGGATGCTGGCTTTGAGGTTTTGCTTGAAGGCCTTGCGGTAGGTGGTCCACCAATAGCCGGCCTCGTCGCGCAGAGCGCGCAGGACGGTGTCGTACATGCCCGCCAGCACCGGCCCGGCCAGGATGCCGCCCACGGCGGCACTGAGCACCATGACGGGCAGGCTGTTCATCAGAAAGCCGATGTACACCAGACAGATGACGGGCAGAAAGCCCAGACAGGTGAGCAGGTTTGCAAGGAACATCCCGCTCATATCCCGGCCCACCAGCTCGAAAAAGCGGCCTACGCCGGTCTTGCGGGGGGCGTCCTTTTCGACGCCTGGTCCGGACTTGAAATCGTTTGCAGAAGGGAACAGACTCATGTTGTATGGTTATCCTCTCTCGCCGTCCCGAAAGACGGCTTACATTGCACAGCACAGTTTTGGCAGGAAGCGCCATTGTGCTGGCTTTCTGATTATAAATATACCCGGATTTTGTGGATTTTGCAAGCCGCAAAGCCCTCTAAATGTAAAAAAAGTATTTCCTCTCCCTTTTTGGGGCGGAGTGTGATACAATAGAAACGGCTTTTTGAGCCAGAAGGAGGTATCGCTCTGTGAGCATTTTCCGCACCATTGCGTTATTCGTTTATCTGTTCGGGTACATGATCGTCCATTACAGTGTGCTGTGCAAAGCCGAGCGTGCGCTGGCCGCAGGCGACACCGAGACGGTGCGCCAGCTGGTAAAAAAGCACATCCCCCATTGGAGCAAAGGCATCCTGAACGTCACCGGCGTCCGGCTCAGCGTCGAGGGACTGGACAACATCCCGAAGGATGGCCCCAGCGTCTTTGTGGCGAACCACCGCAGTTATTATGACATCCCGCTGCTGCTGGCCGGCCTCGATGAGCCCTATGGCATCCTCGCCAAGGAAGAGCTGGGAAAAATTCCTCTGCTCAACCGCTGGATGAAGCTGCTGGGCTGCGTTTTCGTCCGGCGCGACGATGTCCGCGCCTCGGTGCGCGCGTTGAACGACGCCACCGCCATCGTGGAGAGCGGCAGGAGTTTCATCATCTTCCCTGAAGGCACCCGCTACAAGGGCGAAGAGGGCGGCGCCGGTGAGTTCAAGGCCGGTGCCTTCCGCATTGCGGTCAAGACCGGCGCGCCGGTGGTGCCGGTGGCCATCTCCGGCGCACGGGGCCTGTTCGAGGCCCACAGCAACCGTGCCACCCCCGGCACGGTACACGTCCGGGTGCTGCCGCCCATCCGGACGGCAGACATGAGCCGGGCCGAGCAGAAGCAGCTGCCCGACGCCGTCCGCCAGACCATTCTGGCAGAGTTATAACTTTTTTGGAGGACACTGCCTCATGGCAAGCTACCGTTACGAGCGCAACATCGACCCGAAAGACATTGCCCCTCGCAAGGAAAGACAGTACACCCGCAAGGAGCGCTGGGCCAACTGGTGGGACTATAACCTGAAATGGGTCATCATCATCGGCATCGCCGCGGCTTTTGTGGCCTACAACTTCATCGGGCAGTATTTCTTCGTCACCAAGCCCGATTATAACGTGGCCGTGGTGGCCCCCTACTATCTGCCCGAGGACACCGTGAACGCTTTGCAGGATGCACTGGCCGCCTACGGCGAAGACCGCAACGGCGACGGCAAGGTGGTCGTGACCCTCAACGTCTACACCCTCGACTACTCCGACACTGAGACCCAGACCGAGAGCGCTGCCTATCTGACCATGGCTGGAACTACCAAGCTGGCCACCGATGTACAGGGCGGCCTCAGCTCTGTCTTTCTGCTCTGGGACCCGGCGGGCTTTGAAGAAAGCACCGGCTCGCTGCGGTATCTTGACGGCACTTTGCCCGCCGCTGACAGCGACGAGGACTGGTGGAACATGGTGTACAGGTGGGATGACTGCCCGGTTCTGGCTGGCCTCGACCTCGGTGATTACGGCCCCGATACCACCCAGAGCAGGAGTGGTTCCAGTCAGGAGTATATGTCCCAGTTCTATGTGGGAATGCGGGGCGCGTGGAACAGCGGCACTGCTGATAACCTCGCAGGAGGCGAAGAATTCTGGCAGAAGCTGACCGAAGGCGCTGTCTCCACGGCAGCTCCGGAGGGCTGAGCCATGCGGTACCGTGTTCTCTCCAGGGGGAAGGCAAAGCATCTCAGCATCCCTGAAAAGCCTGCCGAAAAAATTGCATCTCTGAAGGCTGCCGACCTTGACAACCCCTATGGCCGGGTGTTCGGCACCCCCCGCAGCAGGGAAGACCTGCGCAAATAAGCAAGAACGCCCTCTCCGTCATTGCCGGAGGGGGCGTTTTGGTTGCAATCTCTTCGCGTTGACGGCCCTGGATTTGAAATATTATCTACCCTCAAAGAGAGCAGGGCTTGTTGTTTCCTCATCCGGGTTATGGTATACTTACTAGGTATTATCGCTGTAAGAATTGAAATTTTACCCAAAGGATGTGGAAAGATGGACACACTGGAACAAGCCCGCGCCGAGATCGACGCGGTGGACGCGCAGCTTGCCGCCCTGTTTGAGCGGCGGATGGCCGCTGTGCTCAGCGTCGCCCAATACAAACAAGCCCACGGCCTGCCGATTTTTGACGCCGCGCGGGAGGCGGTGGTGCTGGAAAAGGCTGCGGCCCGCATCCGGAACACTGCCCTCCGGCCTTACTATAAAGACCATGTCCAGAACATGATGGATGTCGCCAAGCAGTACGAAGCCGAGGTGCTGGGCCGGAACCGCGCCGCCTATCAGGGAGTGGAAGGCGCTTTCGCCCACATCGCGCTGCGGGCGCTCTTCCCCCACGCGGAGGCCGTCAGCTACCCGACGTGGGACGAGGTGTTCGATGCCGTCAGCCGGGGCGACACCGCCCACGGCGTTGTGCCGTTTGAGAACAGCCACGCAGGCGACGTCTCCGCTGTCCTCGACTTGTGCTACAACCACCCCGAGCTGTGGGTGGTGGACGTCTACGACCTGCCCATCTCCCAGAACCTGCTCGTCCTGCCCGGCACCCAGCTGGCCCAGCTCAAGCACGTTTACAGCCATCAGCAGGCCATCGCCCAGAGTGAGACGTTCTTAAAGCAGTTCCGTCTGCCCGCCACGGCCATGCCCAACACGGCCATGGCCGCAAAGTTCGTGGCCGAGTCGGGCGACCCGTCCAAAGCCGCCATCGCCAGCGCCGAGACAGCCGCCCTCTACGGGCTGGAAGTCCTCGTCCCCAGCATCAACACCGACGGCGACAACACCACCCGCTTCATCGTCCTCAGCCGCGAAAAGCCCACCGTGGGCAACCGCTTCTCGCTGCTGTTCACACTGGACAACAAACCCGGCAAGCTGGCTGAGGTCATCCAGGTCATTGGCCGCTTCGGCTACGACATGGAGTCCATCAAGAGCCGTCCGCTGCCCCATGTCCCCTTTGATTATTATTTTTACGTCGAGCTGGTGGGCGACCCCTCCGCCGACGAGACCGCCGCGCTGCTGCGTGAGCTGGACCATACCTGCCGCACGGTGCGGCTGTTAGGAGTGTATACAAAATGAGTGGATTTATCGGCACCAAGCTCACCATGAATCTGGGTGAGCGCAGCTATGACATCATCCTGAAAAACGGCGCACTGGAAAATCTGTACCAGTTTGCCCGCCTCGACCGCCGGGTGGCGGTGGTGACGGATGCAGGCGTTCCCGCCGAGTACGCACAGCGTGTGGCCGACCAGTGCCGCGACGCAAAAATCATTACTGTCCCGCAGGGCGAGGCCAGCAAGAGCATGAAAATTCTGGAAAGCGTCCTGCGCCAGATGCTCGAGTTCAACATGGGCCGCGGCGACCTCGTCATCGCCGTCGGCGGCGGCGTCGTGGGCGATCTGGCGGGTTTTGCCGCTTCCATCTATATGCGCGGCATCGACTTCATCAACTGCCCCACCACCACCCTCTCGATGATCGATTCCTCCATCGGCGGCAAGACCGCTGTGGATCTGGGGGAGACGAAGAACATCGTCGGTTCCTTCTGGCAGCCCAGGCTGGTCATCGTAGACCCCAGCACCCTCGCCACCCTGCCCCGCCGCCAGTACATCAACGGTCTGGCCGAGTCGGTGAAGGCCAGCCTGCTTGCCGACCCGGAACTGTTCGCCATCTTTGAAAAGGGCGACATCGACGAGCAGATCGGCGAGATCATCTACCGCAGCCTCCGTTTCAAAAAGAGCATCGTCGAGCAGGACGAGACGGAGCATGGAATGCGCAAGGCCCTCAATTTCGGCCACACCATCGGCCACGGCATCGAGGCCGTCAAGGGCGTCAAGGGACGCCGCACCGTGGGCCTCTACCACGGCGAGTGCGTGGCTCTGGGGATGCTGCCGATGATCGAGTCCAAGGCACTGCAGAAGCGCGTCCGTGCGGTCTACCGCCGTCTAGGCCTGCCCCTGCGTACCGCCTACAACAAGGACAAGGTCTACGCCGAGATGCTCCACGACAAAAAGGCACAGGGCGGCCAGATTACCGTCATCAAGGTGCCGGGTCTGGGCTGCTGGCGCGCGGAGACCATCCCGGTGGAGGGTCTCCGCCCCCTGCTGGGCATGGAGGACTAAAGCCATGAAAAATACCTTTGGCAGCGCATTGGCGCTGACCATCTTCGGCGAGAGCCACGGCAGGGCCATCGGCGGTGTGCTGGACGGCATGGCCGCTGGTGTGCCGGTGGATGAGGAATTCATTGCCGCCTGCATGGATAAGCGCCGCGCCCGGGGCGACGGGCTTTCGACGCCCCGCGTGGAGGCTGATAACGTACAGCTGCTCTCCGGCGTCGTGAACGGTCACACCACCGGCACGGCCATCGCGCTGATGATCGAGAACCAGAACACCCGCAGCGGCGACTACGCCAAGACGGCTGACCTTCTCCGCCCCGGCCACGCGGACTATACCGCCTACGCCAAATACCACGGCTTTCAGGACGCCCGGGGCGGTGGACACTTTTCGGGCCGCATCACTGCCGCGCTGGTGGCAGGCGGGGCCATCGTGCTGGGTGCGCTGAACCGCGCCGGCATCGACATCACTACCCACATCGCCCGCTGTGCCGGCATTTCCGATACGCCCTTTGCGCTGGACGATGCCGCCGCACTGGCCGCTCAGGTGAGCGTGCTGGAAAGCAGGGACGAGAGCTTCGCCCTGCTGGATGCTTCCGTCGAAGAGGCGATGAAAACGGCCATCCGTGCCGCCGGTTCGGAGGGCGACAGCGTGGGCGGCATCCTTGAAACAGCCATTCTCGGCCTGCCCGCCGGTGTGGGCGAGCCGTATTTTGACAGCGTGGAGAGCCTTATTTCCCACATGGCGTTTTCGGTGCCTGCCGTGAAGGGCATTGAGTTCGGCACCGGCTTCGGCTTCGCCGACCTGAAAGGCTCTGAGGCCAACGATGCCTTCCGCATGAAGGGCGATTCGGTGGTCACGGCCACCAACCACAATGCGGGCATCAACGGCGGCATCACCAACGGAATGCCTGTCGTCTTCCGCACCGCTGTCAAGCCGACGCCCAGCATCTACAAAGAGCAGGAGACGGTGGATTATATTGCAAAGCAGGACGCGCCCCTCTCCATTCAGGGCCGGCATGACCCCTGCATCGTGCCTCGCGCCGCCATCGTCCAGACCTGCGCCGCCGCGCTGGCTGTGGGCGATTTGATGACCGCCCGCTATGGCACCGCATGGATGGAGCGGCCCACCAGCTACCGCAGGGAGGGACTGTGATGGAATACGGACTCATCGGCTCGAAACTGGGCCATTCCTACTCGAAGATCATCCATGAGATGCTCTGCGGCTACCACTACGACCTCTGCCCGCTTCCCACCGAAGAGGAAGCCCGGGCTTTTCTGACCAGACGGCAGTTCAAGGCCATCAACGTCACCATCCCCTATAAGCGGCTGGTGATGGAATACTGCACCTACATCGACCCCCGTGCCAAGGCCATCGGCGCGGTGAACACTGTGGTCAACAAGAACGGCCTGCTCTACGGCTACAACACCGATTATCTCGGCTTTGCCCACCTGTGCGACGCCCACGGCGTCGATTTTGCGGGCAGGACCGTCCTCATCCTCGGCACCGGCGGCACCCACAACACAACCAGCGCCGTCGCCCGCGACAAGGGTGCGGCCAGAGTGCTCACCGTCAGCCGGACGCCCGACGCCGCCAAAGGCCAGCTCTCCTACGAAGAGGCTGTGTTCAGCGGCGCACAGATCGTCATCAACACCACCCCCGCCGGAATGTACCCCAACGTGGGCGTGTGCAGTCTGGACGTGGCAAAAATGCCCGGGCTGGAAGCTGTACTGGACGTGGTGTACAACCCCGATAAGACGGAACTCATCCTCCGGGCCGAAGAGGCCGGGGTCCCGGTGGCTGTGGGCGGCCTCGAGATGCTGGTGGCGCAGGCCGTGTACGCCGCCGAATACTTCCTCAGCCGGAAGTTCGACGACGCAGCAGGGGAGATCGGCCGCATCACTGCCGCACTCCGCCGCGATATGCTCAACGTGGCCCTCATCGGAATGCCCTCCAGCGGAAAATCTACCGTGGGCCGTGCATTGGCCGAAAAGCTGGGCAAAAAGTTCATCGACCTCGACGAGGAGATCGTCAAGGCCGACGGCCGCAGCATCCCCGACATCTTCGCCGCCGAGGGCGAGGACGGCTTCCGTGCGAAGGAATCCGCCCAGACCGCCCGCTTTGCCAAAGAGGGACGACAGCTGCTCTCCTGCGGCGGCGGTATCATCAAGCGGGGCGAGAATCTGCGGGCGCTGCATCAGAACGGCGTCGTGCTCTTCCTCGACCGGCCCCTGGATGCGCTGACGGTGGGCGGCGGACGTCCGCTCTCGTCCAGCACCGAGGCGCTGAAAAAGATGGAGGCGGAGCGCCGCCCCCTGTATCTCGCGGCGGCAGACGCCGTTATCCCGAACAGCGGCACGGTGGAAGACGCCGTGACCGCCGCAATGGAGGCACTGGATGAAATTTTTAGTCATTAACGGCCCCAACCTCAACATGATGCACTTCACCGAGCCGGGCGTGGCCGGTCAGCTGGATTATAACGGTCTGCTGGATTACCTCGAGCTGTGCTGCACCCAGATGGGCATGGAAGTGGAATTTTTCCAGTCCAACCACGAGGGCGACCTCATCGACGAGATCCAGTCTGCCGCAGGCCGGGCCGACGGCATCATCCTGAATCCCGGCGGCTACGCCCACTACAGCGTCGCCATCCTCGACGCGCTGCGCCTCTGCGGCGTGCCTGCCGTGGAAGTGCTGCTCAGCGAGCCTGACGAGCACGAGCCCTTCCGCAAGACGGACATCGTCTCGTTCGGCTGTCAGGGCCACTTCATCGGCGAGGGCATCAGCGGCTATCTCCACGCTGCCGCCTATCTGGCTCAGCTGCTGCGGCTGGACGGCAGTGCGCACACCCATTTAGTGATGTAGGAAATCGACTCTCTTCCGCTGGAAAGTGGAGCAAAGAGGGCGTGGAAAAGAAGGATAGAAAGGAAAAATTTTATGATCATCTCCACCAAAAAGGGTGCCCCGAAGGAAGAGCTCGAGAAAATCGTTGACCGCTTCGAAAAGCAGGGCCTCGATGTCACCCTCATCACCGGCAAGGACTACAATGTCTTTGGCCTCGTGGGCGATACCACCAAGATCGACGAGCGCGACGTCCTCGCCAACCCCTGGATCGACAACGTGACCCGTGTTTCCGCTCCCTATAAGCGTGCCAACCGCCTGTTCCACCCGGCAGATTCCGTCATCGACTGCGGCGGCGTGAAGATCGGCGGCAAGGAGAAGATCGCTGTCATGGCCGGCCCCTGCAGCATCGAGAGCGAAGAGCAGGCCCTCCGCATCGCACAGGGCGTCAAGGCCGGCGGCGCGACCCTCTTCCGTGGCGGCGCTTACAAGCCCCGCACCTCTCCCTACTCCTTCCAGGGCCTCGAGACTGAGGGCATCCTTGACATGGTAAAGGCCCGCGAGGCCACCGGTATGCCCATCGTCTCCGAGCTGATGAGCGAGGAACGCATCCCCGAGTTCGAGGAGTATGTGGACGTGGTGCAGATCGGCGCCCGCAATATGCAGAACTTCCAGCTGCTCAAGGCTGTGGGCAAGATGCACAAGCCCGTTCTGCTCAAGCGCGGCCTCTGCAACACCATCGAAGAGTGGATCATGAGCGCCGAGTACATCATGGCCGGCGGCAATGAGCAGGTCATCCTCTGTGAGCGCGGTATCCGCACCTTCGAGAAGTACACCCGCAACACCCTCGACCTCTCCGCTGTGCCTATCATCCACGAGAAGACCCATCTGCCCGTCATCGTGGACCCCAGCCACGCTACCGGCAAGGCAAACCTTGTGGAGCCCATGATGATCGCCGCTGTCGCCGCCGGTGCCGACGGCCTTGAGGTGGAAGTCCATTACGACCCCCGCCACGCATGGAGCGACGGCGCACAGTGCCTGACCCCCGACGCCTTTGCGCAGGCTATGGCAAAGTGCCGTCAGGTCGCATGGGCTATTGGCCGGGATATGTGATATGAATGCTACGATAAAACGCGCCCCCGGCGGCATCGGCGGCACCATCACCGCGCCGCCCAGCAAGAGCATGGCGCACCGTGCGGTGCTCTGCTCGGCGCTGGCCGAGGGTGCTTCCCACATCGAAAACCTTGAATTCAGCAAGGATATTTCTGCCACCCTCTCCGCCGCCGGGCAGCTCTGCGCCAAAGTGCGCACCGGTGCGGATCGTGCCGTCGTGGAGGGTCTGGGGAGCTTTCTGCCCGTCAGCGCTCCGGTGGACTGCTGTGAGAGTGGAAGCACCCTGCGCTTTCTCATCCCCATTGCCAGCCTCACCGGGCAGAAAGTGACCTTTGTTGGCCGCGGACGGCTGATGGAACGCCCTCAGACAGTATACGAGAAGTTGTATCAGGAACAGTCTCTCCGATTTGAACAGTCTTCGGCGGGCCTGACCGTCGAAGGAACTCTGAAAAGCAGCGAATACGAGCTGGCGGGCGACGTGTCCAGCCAGTTCATCAGCGGATTGTTGTTTGCCCTGCCGCTGCTGGCAGGCGACAGCACCCTCCACCTTATCCCGCCGGTAGAGAGCCGCAGTTATATCGAGATGACCCGGGCGGCCCAGCGCCGTTTCGGCGTCGAGAGCCGCTGGCAGGACGAAAACACCCTCTTCATCCCGGGCGGGCAGAAATACCGGCCTTGCGATTACACCGTGGAGGGCGATTACAGCCAGGCGGCATTCCCGGCGGTGCTGGGAGCGGTGCAGGGGGGCGTGACCCTCAAAGGATTATCCGCCGACACCCTGCAGGGCGATGCCGCGATCCTCGACATTCTGCGCCGCTGTGGTGCAAGCTTCCGCACCACCGATGCAGGCATCGTGTTCGAGAAAGCACCTCTCCACGGTGTGGACATTGACCTTGCCGACTGCCCCGACCTCGGCCCCGTGCTGATGGTCCTGGGCCTGCTTTGCGAAGGGACCACCACCATCCGCAACGCGGAACGTCTCCGGATCAAAGAGAGCGACCGCATTGCAGCCATGGAAGCCGAACTGCGGGCCTGCGGCGGCGTCCTCGAGAGCGAGGGCGGCACCATCACCATCCACGGCTGTGCAGACAGGCTCCACGCCCCCGCCGCGCCGCTCCATGGCCACAACGACCACCGTGTGGTGATGAGCCTTACGGTGCTGGCGCTGGCCGCCGGGCTGGAACTTTCCATCGACGACGCCGAGGCCGTGCAGAAGAGCTGGCCCCATTTCTTTGAAGCCATCAAGCCGTTAGGCGCGGAGGTAGAATATGCTGGATAAAACAAAGCGTTATCTTATCGTGGGCCTCGGACTGCTGGGCGGCAAATACGCCCTCGAGCTTTCCAAAGCCGGATTCCATGTGGACGGCATCAACCGCAGCGAGGGCCACTTACAGTACGCTCTCGACCACGGCTATATCGAGACCGGAAAGACCCACGATTTCGAGGACCTCGTCTCGCAGGCCGACCACATCATCTTCGGCCTCTACCCCACGGCCCTCATCGACTGGTTCAAGACTTACGGCCATCTCATCAAGTCCGGCTGCATCTTTACCGATGTCTCCGGCGTCAAGACCGGCCTTGTGGAGCCGGTGCAGGCCATGTGTCCGGAGGGTGTGGAGTTCATCGCCAGCCACCCGATGGCAGGCCGTGAGACTTCCAGCGTCGAGCACGCCGCTGAGGTCAACTTTGCCCCGGCCAACTTCATCATCACCCCCACCGAGAAGAACACCCCCGAGGCCGTCCAGTGGGCAAAAGAGCTGGCCGAGGTGCTGGGCTTCCGCCACATCTGCACCCTGACGGTGCAGGAGCACGACAAGATGATCGGCTATGTCAGCCAGCTCTGCCACGCCATCGCCGTCAGCCTCATGTGTGCAAACGACAACTCTTCTCTCTGCGAGTACACGGGCGACTCCTTCCGCGATTTGACCCGCATCGCCCGCATCAACGAGAAGATGTGGGCGGAGCTGTTCCTCTGGAACAAGGAGAACCTCATCGCCGAGATCGACCAGTTCGATTCCGCGCTGGACCAGCTGCGAGACGCCCTCGTGGCCGATGACCGGGACAAGCTGGAAGAGATGTTCCGTCTGTCCACCCAGCGCCGCGCCGCATTCGACAAAAAGGACTCGTGACCGTAAAGGAGGCCGCCCATGCCCAAGCAGGAGGGACAAAAATCCAAACTGTTGGCGCTGCTGCATATCTTTGAGCAGCAGACCGACGAGGAGCATCTGCTGAATGTGCCTCAGCTGGTGGAGCTGCTAGCCCGGCAGGGCATCCTCTGCGAGCGAAAGAGCGTCTACAGCGACATCGACGCGCTGAACGCGCTGGGCTATGACATCCGGTTGCGCCGGGGCCGCAGCGGCGGCTATTGGATGGCGACGCGGCCTTTCGAGCTGGCGGAGCTGAAGCTTCTGGTGGACGCTGTCCAGTCCAGCCGGGTCATCTCGAAAGCGTCCAGTGATAAGCTCATCCATAAGCTGGAAGGGCTGGCCTCCCAGTATGAGGGCAGTCAGCTCCAGCGTCAGGTCTATGTCGATGGCCGCCCCAAGAGCGCCAACAAAGACCTGCCTTACAGCGTGGATGCCCTCTTTACGGCCATCAACACCGGCAGGATGGTGCGCTTCCGCTACAAAAAGGCGGGACGCCCCGCGCCTTACACCATCAGCCCCTGGCAGATGGCGTGGGAGAACGGCTGCTACTACCTCATCGCCTATCAGGATGAGAAGGAGCCGGTGGGCATCCGCCATTACCGGGTGGATAAAATGGCCGGCGTCACGGTGCTGGACGAGCCCCGCCGCGGCAAAGAGCAGTTCGCGGATCTCGACCTGCCTGCCTACCTGAAAAAGCACTTCCAGATGTTCGGCGGGCCGGAGTATAGAGTCACCCTGCGGTGTACTTCCGACCTTGAATCAGCCATGCGGGAGCGCTTCGGCGCTTCGCCCATCTTCGTGCCGGAAGGGAAGGAGCATTTCCATTTCGACGTCCCCGTCTGTGTCAGCGACCAGTTCTATGGCTGGGTCTGCGGCTTCGGCGGCAAGATAGAAGTCGTCTCGCCCGCCGAGGTGCGGGACGGCCTGCGGGCGCTGAACGAGCGGCTGGTAAAAATGCATCAATAAAAAATAAAGAGGCTGTTGTTCTAACCTCTCCGTCACGGCTGCGCCGTGCCAGAGGTTGAGTCAACAGCCCCTTTTGCTGTATAAATATTACCTGAAATTACTTTGCGTTGAACACATACTTGCCCATCCGGTGGAACGCCTCTTCAATGCGGGCGCGGGGCGAGGCCAGATTGATGCGCAGATGGCAGGGGCCGTGGAACATCACGCCGTCCTGCACGGCAGCACCGACGGCCCAGCAGGCTTTCTCCACGTCCTGAATGGTCTTGCCGTGGGCGGCGCACCAGTCGGTGCAGTCCACAAAGAGCATATAGGTGCCTTCGGGCTTTGTCACATGGACACCCTCGAAGTGCTTTGCGATGTAGTCGCAGGCGAAATCCACATTGCCGGTCAGAGTCTCACAGAGCTCGTCGGCCCACGCATAGCCCTCGGGGCGGTAGGCACCGATGAGAGCGTGCATCGAAAGGACGTTCATGGAGTTGTAGTGGCAGAGGGAGGATTCCTTCTTGATGCGGTCACGCCACCACGGGTTATAAACGATATGATAGCTGCCGATGAGACCGGCAAGGTTGAAGGTCTTGGAGGGGGCGTAGAGGGCGGCAGTGCGCATCCGGGCGTCCTCACTGATGGACTGGGTGGGGATGTGCTTGTGGCCGGAGAGGATGATGTCCGACCAGATCTCGTCGGATACGACGTAGACATTATACTTTTTGTACAACTCCATGGCCTTTTCCAGCTCCCACCGCTCCCAGACGCGGCCGCAGGGGTTGTGGGGGCTGCACAGGATGGCGGCGTGGATGTGCTCTTCGGCGAGGTGCTTTTCCATGTCGGCGTAGTCCATCCGCCAGATGCCATTTTCGTCCTGCACCAGCGGGGAGTGGACGATGTCATAGCCGTTGTTGGTCAGGCAGCGGGTGAAGCCGATGTAGGTGGGGCTGTGGACCAGCACCTTGTCGCCCCGGGAGCAGACGCAGTTCAGTGCGCTGATGACGCCGCCCAGCACACCGTTCTCGTAACCGATGGCCTCGGCGGTCAGACCCGTGACGTCGTTGCGAGTCTCCTGCCAGCGGATGATGGAGCCGTAGTATTCGGGCGTCGGGTCAAAATAGCCGAAAGCCGGGTGCTGGACCCGCTCGATGACGGCCTGCTGGATGGTGGGCAGGCAGACGAAGTTCATGTCTGCCACCCACATGGGGATGGCATCGAAGCCGGGCTGCGGTGCGTCGGGCGCAAAGCCTTTGCCCAGCCCGTCCACGGCGATGGAGTCCCGGCCATGGCGGTCGGGCAGGGTGGTGAAATCGTACTTCATGGAAGTTCCTCCTGTGGATGCAAAAAGGCTTTCCCCAAAGGGAAAGCCATAGGTGCAGAAAATCAGCCCTTGATGAGCTCGACGGTCTTCATCTTGACGGGGGTCTTGGGCTTGTCGTTCCAGTCGGTGGGGACGGATGCGATCTTGTCCACGACGTCCATGCCGGCGACGACCTTGCCGAAAGCGGCGTACTGGCCGTCCAGATGGGGTGCGTCCTTATGCATGATGAAGAACTGGCTGCCGGCACTGTTGGGGTTCATGCTGCGGGCCATGCTGATGACGCCGCGGACGTGCTTGATGGGGTTGTTGACGCCGTTGGCGGCAAACTCGCCCTTGATGTTCCAGCCGGGGCCGCCGGTGCCGTTGCCCAGCGGGCAGCCGCCCTGGATCATGAAGTTGGGGATGACGCGGTGGAAGGTCAGGCCGTTGTAGAAGCCCTGACCGACCAGCTTCTTGAAATTCTCACAGGTGATGGGGGCAGCTTCCTCGTTCAGCTCGATGTCGATGATGCCGCCGTCTTCCATAGTAATGCGAACCATAGTTTTAACAATGCTCCTTTTATCATAGCCCGTTTCAGGGTGGGTGCGGCAGATGCTCTGCCGAAGCTCCCCTTTAGTATACCATACCTTTTGCAGAGCGCAACGGCGCAGATGCAACCTTTTTGTAAAGAATCACCGCATTTCTACCATATCCTGCCAGAAACGCTTGGGACAGTGGGTCATCCGGCCCTTTTCGTTGTGGCGGGCCTTGATCTCCAGCGTGTCGTAGAACTGCTTCCAGAGTGCCTGGAACTCCTGTTCCCGGGCGCTGGGCGGGGGCAGCTCCAGCGGCGCAGCCAGCTCCAGAAGCTGAGCCTTGTGCTCCTGATAAAGCAATGCCGCCTGATGGACTGCGTCGTATATCATGAAGTTCTCTTCCGGAAAGCGGGAGCAGAAATGCCCCCGCAGCAGAGGCAGGATATAGTTTTTGGGGTGGATGACCGCACCCAGCATCCCGTCGTGCTCCTCGAAGCGGACGAAGCCCTGAAACTTGTCCACCTCCCAGTCGAGACTCTTTTTCATCTCGTAGAGCGGGGCCACATCCGGGTGGCCCATCCGCTTGACCGTGCCGGGGCCGAGGGCGAAGGCCAGATGCAGGAAGCGGATGAGCAGAAGCTCTTTGTCCTCCTGCCCGGAGAGGAAATCCCGGCTGACGAGATATTCCGTCTCCCGGCCCAGTTTCCGGCCAAGGGCCGAAAAGACCCGCTGCGCTCTGGCAGAGGCCGTCTCGATGTCCCGGACGGGGTAGAGGGTGGCCGTCTCCCGCTGAGGCGTCCAGACGGCGAAGGGGATCTCATGCTGGGCGAAACTCTCGAATACACAGCACAGGAAGCCCTCAAAGCTGCCATCGTAGAGGTAGACTACATCGGCGTCGTGAAGCTTCCGGGGCGGCATCACAGTGCTCTCGCCAGACATTGCACCGCCTCCTCCCGCACCATCCGCTGGGCCGCCCGGGGGGGCCCGCCCTGCTCCCCCAGCCGGTCAACGGCGGGCGGTGCGAACATACTCAGCTGCTCGGCTCCGGCGCTGAAGACGTTGGGGTCGATGAGCGCCCGGGTGATGCGCTCCCGTCCGGCGCTGCCCCGGCCCGGGTGCGCCCCGGAAAAGCCCCGGCAGGTGATGAAATACTGCGCCCGCTTGAGCACGACGCCCATCCGCTTCAGCTCGTCGAGGCCGAGGGCCGACAGCCGCCGGGCGTCCCGGATGCGGCGGGCGCTCTTGGGGCCGATGCCCGGCACCCGCAGCAGCATCTCGAAGGGGGCGCGGTTCACGTCCACCGGGAACAGCCCGTAGTGCTGGACGGCCCAGTTGCATTTCGGGTCGAGATAGGGGTTGAAGCTCTGGTTGTCCTTATCCAGTATCTCGTCGGCCTTGAACTGGTAGAACCGCAGCAGCCAGTCGGCCTGATAGAGCCGGTGTTCCCGCAGGAGCGGCGGCTTCGTGTCCAGCGCAGGCAGGCGGGTGTCGTCCGACACCGGGATATAGGCCGAGTAGAACACCCGCTTGAGGCCGTATTTCTGGTACATCCCCTCGGACAGCTGTAAAATGTGGTAGTCCGTCTCGGGCGACGCACCGACGATCATCTGGGTGCTCTGGCCGGCGGGAGCGAACTTGGGCGCGTGGCGGTAGAGGGTCAGCTCCTGCCTGCTCTCTTCACCTGCCACCGAGATCTGCTTCATGGGCCGGAAGATGGAGTGGCGGCCCTTGTCGGGGGCGAGAAGATGGAGGCTCTGCTCGCTGGGCAGCTCGACGTTGACGCTGAGGCGGTCGGCGAGGTAGCCCATCTGCTGGATGAGCTCGGGGCTGGTGCCGGGGATGGTCTTGGCATGGATGTAGCCGCCGAAGTGATATTCGTTCCGCAGCAGCCGCAGAACGGTGAGCATCCGCTCGGTGGTGTAGTCGGGGGTCCCCAGCACGGCGCTGGACAGGAAAAGTCCCTCGATGTAGTTGCGGCGGTAGAACTCGATGGTCAGTTCTGCCAGCTCCCGGGGTGAAAAAGTGGCCCGGGGAACGTCGTTGGACTTCCGATTGACGCAGTAGCTGCAGTCGAAGGCGCAGCAGTTGCTCATCAGGACTTTCAGCAGGCTGACGCAGCGGCCATCAGCGGTAAAGGCGTGGCAGCAGCCCGGCGCATAGCAGCTGCCGATGGTGCCGCGCTTCGCCGGATGGGACGCGCCGCTGGACGTGCAGGCTACATCATATTTTGCGCTGTCGGCCAAGATGGTGAGCTTGTCCATCAGGGACTGTTCCATAGAAAGATACCTCCCAGAAGGGTATATTTCCCCCTTACCCCCACAGCTGCTGATCAGAAGCTGTGGGGCAGGGGGAGAGACTCACCACTTGGCCTTCGTCTCGACCACGCGGCCCGCGATGTGCAGGCGGTTCAGGTCCTCACCCTTGATGACCAGCTCGTTGTAAGCGGGGTTGAAGGGCTGCAGAACGACGCAGTTGCCCCGCTGGATATACCGCTTGAGGGTGCCTTCGCCCTCGTCGCCGTAGACCAGCACACCCAGATCGCCGTTTTCCAGCGTGTCCTGCTTGTGGACAAGGGCGAGGTCACCGTCCTGGATGCGGGGCTCCATACTGTCGCCGCGCACGACGAGGTAGAAGTAGTTGGAGGGGTCCTTGACGCGGGCATACTCCTGCCCATAATCCTCCTCAAAGGCCAGTGCGCCGTACCCGGCCTTCACGGTGCCGATGACCGGTATGAGACTCTCGGCGTAGTTGCCGAAGAAACGCTCCTCGGGGGTGGTCACGTTGGACACCGGGCGGTAGAGCCCCAGCAGGAAATCGGCTGTGGTGCTCAGGATCTCAGCGATGCGGGCCACCGTGGCGGGGTCGGGGGAGGATTTGCCGCTTTCCCACTTGCCGACGGCCTGCTGGGTCACCCCCAGTTTGGATGCCAGCTCAGCCTGACTGATCCCCTTCTGCTTGCGGCACTGCTTCAAAAGCTCTGAAAACGACATGGTCGTACACTCCTTTACTCCGAGGTCAATATTTTATGCTTTTATTATACAACAAAAAGATGTTTTTGTAAAGAGAAAAGTGAGCGGCCAGCCAAAAAAAGGTTGTCGAATGAGAGGGATCTGCAGGGCTGGACGAAAAACTTTCAATTTGGGCTTGACAGAAGGCCGGAAATCTGGTAAATTAAATAGGCATTCGGTACGGCGTGTGCGAGTGCCCACGAGGAGAGATGTCCGAGTGGTTTAAGGAAGCAGTCTTGAAAACTGCCGTACGGCAACGTACCGTGGGTTCGAATCCCACTCTCTCCGCCATTTTTTTGAATAAGTGTAATGCACTTTGCTCTGGAGTAGTACTCAAGAGGCCGAAGAGGCGCCCCTGCTAAGGGCGTAGGTCGTCTAAACAACGGCGCGAGGGTTCAAATCCCTCCTACTCCGCCAAGAAAAAGCTCGATGGTTCGTTGAAACCACCGGGCTTTTTCCATTGCTGCACACTTTTGTGGATTTTCGGGGCGGATGATTTACTTTTGCACCCGGATTTCTTATAATGGTATAAAACGGAAATGCCGGAACAGGAGGAAACGAGCAATGGCACTCAAAAAATTTGCCCGCGGGGACGTCATCCTGCCCGCAGTGGTCTTCCTGCTCACATTTGTGGTGGCGCTGTTTTCGCTCCGGCTGCTCTCACTCGATCAGGAAAAAGACGAGCGGCTGCGGGCTGTCTATGCGGCCGAGTCCACCATCAGCCGTGTGTCTTCCCAGCTGAACCGCTATCTGGCAGAATCGGACTTCTTCAAAAAATATATCGAGTCGGGCCATGTGCTCCGTGAAGAGGAGTTTGCAGTTATATCCAGCAATATGCAGGATGGCAGCAGCGTCATCAAGACCCACGAGCTGGCGAAAGACGGCGTCGTCTCCCAGGTGTACCCGGTAGCGGGCAATGAGGCGGCCATCGGGCTCGATGTGCTGCATAACCCCGCCCGCAAAAAGGAAGCAAACCTTGCCAAGAACAGCGGGATGTACACCATCGCAGGTCCCTTCGAGCTGGTGCAGGGCGGAACGGGCGCGCTGCTGTTCGACCCCATCTATACCTATAGTGAAAAGGGGGAGCGCTCGTTCTGGGGCTTCTCCATCCTTGTTTTACAGTGGGACAACTTCATTGAGGAGGTCGAGCTGGACAAGATGGAGGATGCGGGCTACCGGTATCAAATCTGGAAAAAAGACCCCTATACCGGCGAAAAGATCGTCATCGCGGAGAGCGAAGAGGATTTCTCCGGCAATGCGCTGGAAGTTGCGTGCAGCGTCCCCAACGATACCTGGTATTTTGAGATCATCCCGAAGGCCGGGTGGTTCTCGGACCAGCAGCTCTCGCTGGGCATCGTCATCGCCACCATCATTGGCATGATGGCGGCCTATGCCTGCTGGGAACTCATGAACCGGCACCAGAAAGACCTGCAGCACGAAGCGGCCCTTGAAAAGTCTGCACAGGAGGCCCGGGCAGCCAACGAGGCGAAGACCCGCTTCCTGTTCAATATGAGCCATGACATCCGCACCCCGATGAACGCGATCATCGGATTTGCGGAGCTGCTGGAAAAGCACATCGACGAGAAGGACAAGGTGCTGGATTACACCGAGAAGATACGCTCGTCCAGTGCTTTCCTGCTCTCGCTCATCAACTATGTGCTGGAAATGGCCCGCATCGAGAGCGGCAAGGCTGTGCTGAAAGAAGAGCCCGGCGACCTGTGCGCGCTGATGCAGACGCTCTCAGACGTATTTGAGCCCTCTGTCCAGCAGAAAAAGCTGACCTGCACCTACCATACTGATGTCGAACATCCCTATATTGTGAGCGACCGCACCAAAGTGCGGGAGATATTGCTGAATGTCATCAGCAACGCCATCAAGTATACGCCCGAGGGCGGACATATTGCGGTGTCGGTGAAAGAACTGCCGGCTGAGAAGCCGAAGACGGGCCGCTATACCTTTACTGTTCAGGACGACGGCATCGGCATGAGCGAGGAGTATCTGCCCCATATCTTCGAGGAGTTCACCCGTGAGCATACCAGCACCGAGAGTAAAGTCATCGGCACCGGCCTGGGCCTGCCCATCGTGAAGGCTCTCGTGGAGTGGATGCACGGCAGCATCGACGTGCAGAGCAAGCTGGGCGCAGGAACCACTGTGACCATCACCCTTGGGTTCCCACTGGCGGATGAGGTCCAGAAGAGCGTAGAAGAGCAGGATGCAAAGGGCGACGCGGCCCAGCTCAGGGGCTGCCGCATCCTGCTGGCCGAGGACAACGACCTCAACGCAGAGATCGTCGTGACCATTCTGGAAGAGAGCGGCCTTACCGTGGAGCGCACTGCCGACGGTGAACTCTGCATCGAGGCACTCAAAGCCCACCCGGCGGGCTATTATGATGCCATCCTTATGGACATCCAGATGCCCAACATGGACGGCTATCAGGCGACGAAGCTCATCCGCAATCTGTCGGGCAATTACCGCACCATCCCCATCATCGCCATGACGGCCAACGCCTTCGACGAAGACCGCCAGAAAGCCCTCTCCGTCGGCATGGACGCCCATCTGGCAAAGCCTGTTGATGTGGAGCGGCTGTTTGGAACGCTGCGGAAAGTGATAAGATAAGCATATCATTTCATCAATAACAAAAAGAACCCCAGCCTAAGCCGGGGTTCTTTTTGTTATGGGCCAGGCAGGACTTGAACCCGCGACCAAGCGGTTATGAGCCGCCAGCTCTGACCAACTGAGCTACTGGCCCACGAAGACGGCGGTCTGCCGCACATGGACTAACTATAAGTATACCAAAAAATCAGAAAAAAGCAAATCCTTTTGCCGGAATTATTTTGTGCGGCGGGCATCGAACTTGCGCAGCATGAACTCGTCCAGCATCGCGGGCTGGAACAGCGGCTCTTTGTAGCCAAAAGCTTCCCGGATGAAGATGAGGGTCACGATGGTCTGGCGGCCCGGGTCGAACCGGAGGGTGTAGAGGGTGTCCAGCGGCTGCTGGGTGGGCTGATGGAGCGTCAGGTGGAGGGTGAAGCCGCCGTCGTTCTCCCGGCGGCACTCGTAGGCGAAGACATCGTCCGGGCTGTGCTGGTCCAGCCGGTCGAAGCAGTCGTCCAGCGGCAGGTCGGTGCGGAACTCGGACAGGCCGCTGGGGCCGTACTGGCTGCGGCGGTTCTGGTCTTTCTTAGACAGCAGAAATACGATAAAGCCCAGAATGGCCGCGAGAAGAAGGATGGAAAAAACAGCGTTCATGTGCGCCTCCCGATGGAATTTGTGTCGAGTTTTCCTTATTGTAACACAACACGCCCCAAAATGTGTTATAATATTTGAAAAATTCCAAAAACTGATGGGGAGCCTGCGCCCTTTCTGCGGGCGGGAGGGACGATATGAAACTCAAATTCACGCGCAAGACCTGGTATTTCCTGCTGCTGGTTTCCGCAGCGGCCTCCATGCTCAACGGTTTTGCCGTCCTGAGCGGCACCAGCTTCGGCCTCATCGAGCAGATCGCATTCGCCGCGGCGGGCATCGCGGCTCTTTTCCTCGCGGCGGAAAAAGGCTCGGCAAGCTGGGAAAAACGCAACTTCACCGGCGTGTTCGTGCTGCTGATGGTGAGCTACATGGTCAACGGCTGGGCGGGCTATCTCTGCTCTGCGCTGGCGTGGCCGCTGCTGCTCAGTACTGAGTACAAGCGCGGCAGGGCCATCCAGCGCCAGCTGCAGCTGGTGGGTGCCGCCGAAGCGCTCCACCTGTTCTTCCTGCTGATGGCGAAATACGGTGGCATGGCCGCGCTGGGCTTCTGGACGAACCTGCTCTGGGTGCTGCTGGCCTGCGCCCGGGGCTGGGCGGCACTGAGCCTCTATAAGATGCAGGAGGACGCATGACCCAGCGGCGCAGAAGAAGCCGCGCCCGGCGGGGCCGGTTCGGGCGGCGGGCGTTCCTGGCCGGAGCAGGCTGCGCCGCGCTGGCCGGGGCAGCGGTGCTGCTGGGCCGGGGCCAGACGGCCTCGGCGTCGTCGGTGCCGCCGACGGACGAAGCAGAGCCAAACGCCGCCCTGCCTTCGGGTGAATGGCGGGCCGTCTGGGTGAGTTATCTGGAATGGGCCGGGATGGACTTTTCCTCCGAAGAAGCCTTCCGTGCCGGTGCGGCGGCGCTGATGGACAACTGTCTGTCCATCGGGCTGAACACCGTCATCGCGCAGGTGCGGCCTTTCGGGGACGCGCTTTACAGGAGCACCCTCTTCCCGTGGAGCCATCTCTGCACCGGCGAGCAGGGGCAGGACCCCGGCTTCGACCCGCTGGACGTCCTCATCACCGAAGCACACAGCCGAGGCCTTTCGCTGGAAGCGTGGGTGAACCCCTACCGCCTCCGCTCCTCGGCGAAGATGCCGCCTGCGCTGGCGGAAAATAACCTTGTCAATGTACATCCCGAGTGGGTCTGCGCCGTGGGCGAGGGGCTGTACCTGAACCCGGCTATCCCGGAAGCCGCAGACTATGTGGTGCAGGGCGTGGCCGAGCTGGTGCAGAACTACGCTGTGGACGGCATCCACTTCGACGACTATTTTTACCCCACGACAGATGCTGCGCTGGACGCGGCCCAGTTCGCCGCCAGCGGCGCGGGGGATCTGGCCGCATGGCGGCGGCAGAACGTCACCGCGCTGGTGAAAGCGGCCCACGACGCCGTCAAAGCCGCCGACGCTACCCTCCGTTTCGGCGTCAGCCCGCAGGGCAACCCCGACAACGACCTTGGACAGCAGTACAGCGACGTGAAAGCATGGCTGGCCGCCGAGGGCGAAAACGCCGTGGTGGACTACCTCTGCCCGCAGATATACTGGGGCTACGGCTATACCCTCCAGTCGGGCAGCACCCGCTTCGCCTTCGAGAACATCGTGCCGGAGTGGCTGGCCATGCCCAGGGCGGCATCCACGGCCCTCTACTTCGGGCTGGGGGCCTATCGCATCGGCGAGGGCGACGGCGGTGCCAACGAGGACAGCCAGAGCCAGTGGTGTACGGGCAGTGCTCTTGCCCGGCAGGTGGAAAGTCTGCACAGCCTCGGCGCGGGCGGATGGGCGCTCTACCGGTACGATTCGCTGTTCCGGTCGGCTCAGCCGGAGCTTGCCGACGCCGAACGTGCGGCGCTGGCCGCTCTGACTACAGCCTGAACTCTTGTATGGGAGCATAAAATGCGGTATACTATTAAAAGCTATTTTCGTAAGCGTTGCACACCGCCTGAGCGGTCTTTTTGCCTGCATACTGCGTTGATTTTCCTCGCAATCCGCCTAGGATCGCTTCGGAAAACCGCCTTGTCTGCCGACAAAAATCCTCGTCATTCGGTGCACCCTGCTTGCGAAAATAACTTTTAAGAATCGTGTAAAACCTCGTGTTAAAACAAAATTTGAGGATAAAAGATCATGAAAAAGACAAAGCGAATCGTCCTGCTCGTCGTGGCGGTGCTGGTACTGCTTGTGGCTGCGTCCGGCGTCAAGACTGTGCTGGACATGAAGAACAGCGCGGACAATGAGGTGCAGGAAGAGGACAGCACCCGCTGGGCCGAACTGACCAGCGACCCGCTGAACATCGAGGGCATTGCTGACGCCTCGGCCAAGTATGCCTCGGCGGCGGTGAACGGGAGCTTGAACCTCGTGTTCAACGGCATCTGGAGCCGCCAGACCGATTACTTCACCGTCCCGGGCGGCAGCCTGACCATCACCGGCTACGGCACCGCCGAGGGTACCCAGCGGTACAAGGTGTCCGTCTGGCAGAAGGTGGCCGGCGGCGCACAGTACGTCAACGGAAGCACCTATTATATCAAGACCGATGGTCAGAACTACCGCTGCGTCATCTCCGGGCTGGACCCGGCGGCCAGCTACCGCCTGACCATCTCCTACGATTCCAGCCGCTACTACCTCTATGGCGGACTCAAAGTGGAGGGCATCGCAGGATGAAGACACAGACCAGACATTCGCTCATGCTGATGCTCTGCGCCTTTATCTGGGGTACGGCTTTCGTGGCCCAGAGCGCAGGCTCCGGCATGGGGGCCTATTCCTTCCTCGCAGGGCGCAGCTGGCTGGCTGTCCTTGTGCTGATCCCCACCGTGTTCGCTTTCGACGCCGTGCGCAAAAAACAGGGCCAGCCCTACGGCTGGCCGAAGGAGAAGTCGGAGCGAAAGACTCTGCTGGTGGCGGGCCTCGTCTGCGGCACCTTTCTGTTCGCGGCCTCAGCGGCTCAGCAGATCGGCATCACCATCAACCCGTCCACGGCCAAGGCCGCGTTCCTGACGGCCATGTACGTTGTGCTGGTGCCGGTGTTCGGCCTCTTTCTGGGCCGGAAAGGCAGCGCTCAGCTCTGGACCAGCATGGTCATCGCCGTGGCGGGCCTGTATATGCTCTGCATGAAGAACGGCTTCGGCGGCATTGAGACCAGTGACTGGATACTTCTCAGCTGCGCCGTGCTGTTCAGCTTCCAGATCATGTCCATCGACCACTTTTCGCCGCTTGTGGACGGTGTGCGGCTGAGCCTCATCCAGTTCATCGTGGTGGCTGTGGAGAGCTCTGCGGCGGCGCTGATCTTCGAGACGCCCACGCTGGCGGAGTACGGCGCAAACTTTCTGCCTGTGGTCTACTGCGGCGTCATGTCCAGCGGCGCGGGCTATACGCTTCAGATCCTGGGCCAGAAAGATCTGAATCCCGCCATCGCCAGCCTTATCATGTGTTTGGAAAGCGTATTCAGCGCGCTGGGCGGCTGGCTGCTGCTGGGCCAGAACCTTTCGATGCGGGAGAGCGCAGGCTGCACCCTCATCTTCGCCGCCGTTGTGCTGTCTCAGCTGCCCTTTGCGGAGCTGCGCAGATGCAAAAAGAGCGCGTGATGCTGCGGGCGGCCGGGGGCATCCCCTATGAGCTGACGCGGGGGCGGGTCAAGCGGCTCAACCTCCACGTCCGGCGGGACGGCACCGTGGCCCTCAGCATCCCCCTGCGCACGACGCTGGAAGCCGCCGACGCCTACGTCATCGCCGAGGCGGAGTGGATACGGGCCGCGCAGGCCCGGCAGGCTGCCCGCGAAAACAGGGCGGGCA
>ERZ791659.219-NODE-219-length-44839-cov-2.9948_pt1 | contig 44839 bp, 64 predicted proteins | sample MGYA00510053_ERZ791659 | MGnify/ENA primary metagenome ERZ791659 (study PRJEB30046, sample SAMN00715192) | human gut metagenome | study: EMG produced TPA metagenomics assembly of the A metagenome-wide association study of gut microbiota in type 2... | reverse complement strand
TTTGTCCGAAGTGTGGAAGGGTATATTCACCTTTTACCCAAATGTGTTTGTATTGCAAACCCAATAATACAAATACTATTTCTAATCTTGGCGACCTTTCTAATACGACTGTCAATCAAGAAAAACTAAGAGAAAACCGTAAAACAGAATAGTAATGAAGAAAATATATAAATATCGAATACTATGGTCTTTGTACTGTATCTGTACGATTCCCGTACTTCCAATTATTTTTATCACTTATATATTTGATAGAATTAGTGATTGGATTAGTCGTATGTACGAATCGGTAAAAGATGAAATTATCAGAAAGTATAAACCATCATAACAGAAGTAATCATGAAGAAAATAATGTTTAACGATAAATACGGTTTAACACAGGCTGTATTAGATGGTCAAAAGACCATGACGAGAAGAGCTTTTTATATTCCTGATAAATTGGCTCTTAAATATTACGTTGAGACGGATAATCTCGTTATCTGTGATACACAGCACAACGGGAGTATTATAGAATGGCGGGATAATAACGACAATGTGCGTATGACATTCCGACCGAAATACGAAGTAGGCGAAGTAATTGCAATTGCACTAAGCTACAAGGATTCAGGCTATGCTCCCGACTTACTAGATAGACATCCGAAAGATTTGAGTATTCGCGGTCTCATGAAAGATTCTGCGGGATGGAATAACAAGATGTTCGTTAAGTCGTATGCTTGTAAGCATCACATAAAGATAACCAATATAAAAGTAGAACGCCTACAGGATATATCCGATGACGATTGTTTGAAAGAAGGGATATTTGAATGGAATGCCGGTCAGAAAGATATTCCTTTCTATTCATTTTCGTACGCAGACATTCCCGACTATTTTAGCCCCCGTGATGCTTTTAAAGAATTAATAGACAAAGTATCTGGCAAAGGCACATGGGAAAGTAATCCTTTTGTATTTGCTTACGAGTTTGTGTTATTTGACTAAGGGAGGAATAGCCATGCCAATAAGCGAAGTATACAATATAGATTGCATGGAATACATGAAAGGTATTCCAGATAAGTTTTTTGATTTAGCGATAGTTGATCCGCCATACGGGAAAAATATAGGGAATATGAATTTAGGGGTCGGGAAATCATCAAGATGTTCTTCTATCAAAAATAGAAAATGGAAACCAAAGGACTGGGATAAATCAAAACCATCTGATGATTATTTTGCTGCTCTTTTTCGCGTATCAAAAAGGCAAATAATATTTGGAGGAAACTATTTCCGTCTTCCTTGCTCCCCTTTCTTTTGTATATGGGATAAAGGGGAAGGAATGTATGGTCGGAGTTTTGCTGAGTGTGAATATGCTTGGGTTAGTAATGGTGGAACCCGAATATTTAAAATTCCACCTTATGATAAGGAAAGGATTCATCCAACTCAGAAACCTATTTCTTTATACGCATGTATCTTGAATAGATACGCAAAAGCTGGATATAAAATTCTTGATACTCATTTGGGAAGTGGTAGTAGTCGCATAGCTGCCTATAAAATGGGTTTTGATTTCTATGCGACTGAAATAGATAAAGACTATTTTGAAGCACAGGAAGAACGATTCCGTTATGAATGTCACGGAGAGATAAAAACGAGTAAAGGAATATTAATTCAGCCAAGTTTATTTGGCATATAGAAATGAAGAAATGAGCATAAAGATTGATAAAAGCGCATACGAGAAGCTAATCAAGGAAGATTTAGACTTTCTCAATGAACATTGTCCGGAGAGCTTGGAATTAGATCATATTAAAGCAATTATTCGCAGTTCCATCAACTGGTATTATCCGAAAAATGCTAAGAACATGTGCCTTAAAGATAAAACAAAGGTTTGCAATTTATGCCATGAGTGCGATGTAGACGTGCTGAATCCGAACTATTAATTGATGTATAAAAAAGAATCTAAGGGAGGAAATAACTATGGTGGTAGAACTAAATAAAGAAGATTTATGCAACTTGCTTGGTGGTACTACGCCACCTTTAAACTTAATTACTAAAATAAGTAAAATGGGGCTCGGATATTACACAGGTGGATTTGAAGACAAGTGGACATGGAGAATCGATATCGCTTGTGAATTTTATACAGAGCAGGAATTATGGGATTTGTATAAGGAGATAACCAAAGATGATAAATAGCTATGCCAACAATACTAAAAGAAACTTATCCAACAGCTAAGAAAGAACATGTGTGTGAGTTTTGCGCCTGCAAGATAAAGCCGGGACAAAAGTATGTCCGTCAGACAAATATCTATGACGGAGTAGTTTACGACTTCATAACGCATCAAGAATGTAAGGAAGTAGCTCGTAAATTGAGAATGTACGATGATTGCGATGATGAAGGTTTAGACGGTGAATCTTTTCGCGAAAATCTAAAGGAATATTTATATGCCAATCATTACAACGATGAAGCGGATGATATATGTTCTGATTGGGATTTGCCTTACTATGAGATAGCAAAGAAAGTATTGGAAGAACTTAAAAACGAACGCAGATGAAGAGGATATCCATTGCAAACTGTGAAACATTAGACCCTTCTACACTTTCCGCTTTAAAGGATAAATGTACCAAATTGGGGTATGAATTAGTTGAGGAAGAAAAACTCAAAGTTGAACTTCCCAAGGTTTACACTATTATGCAGCCACCACCGCCTTTGCCAGATATAACAATGTTGGACAATCCTGTCAGTAATTGCAGAAAAGTTCGTTCTTACCACGAGGGGGATAATATTCACTACAATAAATGTATCATTAAACGCAGAAAGAAAAACAAAAATAAAAAAACGCATAGAAGGAGGAAATGATTATGGGATTTACAACGCCAGCGTTTATACGCAAAAACACACCGGAGCTTCGGAAGAAGCTGAAAGAGTTGGGATATAAACTAATATTTTCCGTAAGATACGCATATACCGATGTAATTTATGCTCACAATGATTATGTATATGGAGATATACCAAAAAATTATACTGAAAATGGTGTTGTTGATTGCGGAACCAATGAGTCCTTGTTTCTCGCCATTGCCGCATTGAGGGATGATACAAACGAAAATCAATGGTTTACCAATGGGGAAGAATGGGCTTATCATCCCAAAACAGAATGTTGTTCTCCATGTACAACTATATACAAAACATTAGCTTTCGACTATATCCCTAATGATGTCAATTTGTATCATTATCACAAGGCTACCGTAGAAGAGCTAATCGAGCACTTTAAAGGAAAGGAGGAAAATAAATGAAAGAAGAATTTGTAACATTAGAGACAGCAAAGTTGCTGAAAGAAAAAGGCTTCGATGAAAGAACATTATACGCTTATCAAAATAATGGAATGTTATATTGTAATACTGATAGGATTGCAATGGCTTATAATTCATTACCCATTTATCAGATATGTGCACCTATACAATCTTTTGCTCAAAAGTGGCTACGTGAAACCAAGAACCTACATATTTCCATCATTAGAAACGCTTGCGGTTATGGCTATGATATATGCAAAGCTGACAATGGCACTCATATAACCGATGGGATATTTAAAGGCACGAATGATGGTGGTCAGTGGGACACCTATGAAGAAGCATTGGAAGTTGGAATACAAGAAGCGTTAAAACTTATATAATCATGAAGAAAATAATGTTTAACGATAAATACGGTTTAACACAGGCTGTATTAGATGGTCAAAAGACCATGACGAGAAGAGCTTTTTATATTCCTGATAAATTGGCTCTTAAATATTACGTTGAGACGGATAATCTCGTTATCTGTGATACACAGCACAACGGGAGTATTATAGAATGGCGGGATAATAACGACAATGTGCGTATGACATTCCGACCGAAATACGAAGTAGGCGAAGTAATTGCAATTGCACTAAGCTACAAGGATTCAGGCTATGCTCCCGACTTACTAGATAGACATCCGAAAGATTTGAGTATTCGCGGTCTCATGAAAGATTCTGCGGGATGGAATAACAAGATGTTCGTTAAGTCGTATGCTTGTAAGCATCACATAAAGATAACCAATATAAAGGTTGAACGCTTGCAGGACATTAGCGATGGAGATTGCTTGAAAGAGGGGATTATACATGCGTATACCGATAATGATGGAGTAAAGATATATCATACCCCTCATACAAAAAGAGGATTCTTGTCAACAGATATAGCTCAACAAGCTTTTGCTGTCCTGATAGATAAAGTGTCCGGCAAATGTACATGGGAAAGGAATCCTTTTGTATTTGCTTACGAATTTAAATTAGTTGATTAAAGGAGAAATAGCCATGCCAACAAGTGAAGTATTATACATAATCATCAAAATCGCATTATTCATCCTCAATGCCGCAACCGTTGCCATCATTGTAATTTTGATAAGCAAATGGCACAACCGTATGGAAGGCAAGCTGAATGACATCAAAGGTTATATTCAGCACGTAACGGATAGAAATGACATAGTGTACATCAATCAGCTTGAAGAGATGAAAAGAATACTTATAGAGTCTGAACGATACGAGGAAGCTGACAAGATAAGCAAGTGTATTGAGGATGAATACAGTAATCTTAAAAAGAGAATGAAGGGCTGTTAATAACCTACTGAACCATCCCCTTCAGTACTTTTGATTACTGAGGGGGAAGGTGGTAGGAGATTATTCGGTATTTTATATTAATCAATGAACGTTATGGAACAAGAAATGGACAACAATCTGCTGGCTTGCTGCTTTGAATCAGCTATGAAAGTAGGATTCTTAGAGACTAGTTGGGAAATCAAACTGTATGCTTATTCCCTATATAATGCGAAAATATGGGGAATAAAAACGGAACAATAAATTAAAATTACTAACTTTGTGTTATATGTCAAGTGACATGTGGCTAATCCGACGAAAAGACCATGAAACTATCAGTTAAGCAGGAAAATTTTTGCAATTTCTATTTAGAGTCCGGTAATGCTTCGGAAGCGTATCGACGTTCATATAATTGTCTGAAAATGAAACCGGAAACGATAAACTCTAAAGCTTGTCAACTTCTAAAAAAGGATAAGATTAGGGCAAGGGTAGAGGAATTGCAATCGGAATTAAAAAAGAAGACAGCGATAACCAAGGAGAGGGTACTGGAAGAGCTTGGAAAAATAGGTTTTTCCACTATAGCCCATCTTCATAATACATGGATTGAACGTAAGGAATTTGAAAAGATTACGGATGATCAGAAAGCCTGTATAAAAAGTATATCCACTAAAGTGATGAAGAGGAATATTGGGACAAATGACTCTCCTGATATCGTAGATGTTGAGATGGTTAAGATTGAACTGTATGACAAGGTAAGAGCGCTTGAAGTGATAAATAAAATGATGGGATTTGAGCGTCCGGGAGAGATGAAATCCGAATTACGGATTATAGTAGGGGACTGATATGGCGGATATTGTATATTCATATAAAGTTTTCAATCCGCTTTTCTGGCATTTACGGGAGGCTTTTTCCAATGTGGATATTAGATATATAATAAACAAGGGTGGTTCGTCTTCCGGGAAGTCGGTTTCTGCCTGTCAGACCCTTCTGTTGTCTGTGTTGGCAGGGGAAGGCAATGTATTAGTCCTAAGAAAGATAGGCGCCTCTATAAAAAACACTGTATACGAAGAATTCAAGACACAGGCCAAGATATTGCGAATTTTCAACTTTTTTATCTTTATAGAAAATTCAATTTGTTGCATTAATGGTATGAAAATAGACTTTTCGGGTCTTGATAATCCTGAAAAGATAAAGTCTATTTCTAATTATAAACGCATTTTGTTGGAAGAGGCCAGTGATTTTGAATATGAAGATTTCGTTCAGGTTACCTTCCGTTTACGTGGCAAGGAAGGATTGCAGATTATAATGAACTTTAATCCGATTTCGGAAGATTTATGGATAAAGACTAATCTTGTAGACAGGCAGGAGTGGAATGATGTAGATACTCATCTTTATGGCAAGGTAAAGGATGCGGTTACGGGACGTATTTTGCCAGTTGAATACAGTTCGATAAAACGTAAGAGGTATAATTCCTCAAAAGAGATATTCAGTCCTATCACGGGGGATAAGGAGGTGTATAATCCTGATACGGTGGAGCTCCATTCTACTTATCTTAATAATTTTTGGGTTGTCGGTTCTCCTGATGGCTTATATGGCTATTACGACAAACAGACTATTGCCAATTATGAATGGTATAGGAGCCATGACTATAATTTTTATAGGATATATGCGTTAGGTGAATGGGGAAGTATAAAGACTGGTGGAGAATTTTTGCACGCCTTTGATGTTAATCTGCATGTCGGTTCGGTTAAATATGATTCTACTTTTCCTGTATTTATATCTGTTGACGACAACTTGCTCCCTTACATTTCAATATCATTTTTTCAACTGAAAAAAGAGGAATGTCAGGGGATGGTCATCCGCCGTCCTTCCCAGTTTCATGAGATATGTGCAAAAGACCCGTTTAACTCTGTGACAAAAGCGTCAGAGATGGCACGTTCTTTTTTGGTTAGTATCGGTTATAAGGATGTGGTGTATATACTTGGTGATGCCACTACTCAAAAGGGAAATACGATTGATGAGGCTAAACAGTCATTCTTTGATAAGTTTGTTGAGGGGATAAGCAAGTCTTTTGTAGTGAGAGAAATAATTGAGAAGTCAAACCCGTCGGTTTCGATGACAGGTGAATTCATAAACGCAATATTGGGCAATTATTACAGCGATATATTTTTTGCCGTTGATGAACGTTGTAAGAATTCAGTTTCGGACTATAACAACGCAAAAAAGGATGTGGACGGAACCATATTGAAATTACGTGAAAAAGACAAGAAGACCGGACAGACATTTGAGAAGTACGGTCATTTGACGGACTGTCTTCGTTATTTCATGTATGCTGTATTCAGGAAGGAATACACGGATTTCTCATTGCGAAGAAAACGTAGTGAAGTCAAAGAGGATGATTTAATATATTATAATATGAATGCGAAAATAGAAGGTGTAAGAATGTGCTACATTATACCAGATAGTGTAGGAAGATGTGTTGTAGCTTGTTTCGTGCTTAAGAACTATGTATTTCTTAAAGAAGTACTCTATTCTGATAGGTTTGACGAACAGGAGGTGATTGACAGGGTTGGCGAATTCTCTCCGGATAAGGTGATAATTGAATGTGGAAAGCAGTATTCCAGGTTCATTCTTTGTCTTAGGGAGAAATATGATACTTGGGTTCTGAAGGATAACGCCAACATAGATGATCGGATAAACGGTAATTTACTGTATATAAAAGAAAAAGTACGGTTTAATCCTGATGAAAGCGATGAGGCTTACAGTAGTTTTATATACGATGTATTGGGTTATCCTTCGGAAGAGAAATCGGCGGTAAATGCACTAAGTGCTATATGCTCATATGTGTCAAGAATGAAAGAATAAATATTTCCATGTTTTTATTTGGACTAAATTAAAATAATTTCTATATTTGCGGTGAGGATGCCAATCCCTTCGTGTGAAGATGCACGGAACTTGATGCATTGTAAGGACTTTCAAATTTGGGACTTTATGTGTATTGTTCGTAATGACTGAACGCGCGGGGAGTGGTTATCCAAAATTGGATAATCATTCTTTTTTTATGGCTAATATAGGAAATTGGATAAAGGCAATCAGGAGTATGGCTGTTCCTTCTATGAAAGGTTCGGTTAAGTCTGTCGAACAGGATAAAGGCGGTAATTTCTTCTATATGTCTAATTTCTTTTATCCATCAGGGTGTGTTCGTTTTGATTACGACCTGTCGGTTGATTCTGATAAGTCAGACTCTTTTCTTGTATGCACTCCGTTATCCACTGTAATTAATAAGATTGGTTCAATGTTTGCGAACGGTCGTATTTATGTGACTGATTCCGAGGGTAACGAAAATGGTGAATATGACGATATCAGACGGCTTTTGTCTAATCCGAACCCGATTCAGACTAGAATTGGATTTCTTAAGGAAATAGAAATGTCCTTGAAGCTTTTTGGTTATTGCCCGGTTTTTACAGTCCGTGCATTAAAGGGGTCGCTCCCTTTGGCGATGTATGTTATCCCCGCGCATATTTTTCACATGGTATCTTCCGGCAAGCTGTTCCGTCAATACAATATTAAAGATATTGTTTCCAAGGTTTATCTGGAATGGAACGGGATGCAGGAAGAGCTTTATGAAGAGGATTACTTCGTAATATATGACTGTTCTGTAAATGTGCCTGGGGGAAATATGGATCTTGAATTCTCATCTTCTACGGACTCGCTGTCTATTCCTGTTAATAACTGGATTGCTGCAATGTCTGCAAGTCATCAGTTGATTGTAAATGGTGGCCCCAAGGGAATTATATATTCCGACTATACGGACGATATGGGAAACCTTGTAATGAGTTCTACTGACAAAGAAACGTTGGAATCCAAGTTAAAGATAAAGTACGGTGTCCTTAACAAGTTCCCTATATTGACTTCGAGAATAAAGTTGGGGTGGATTCCTTTGAATTACGATGCATCCCAATTAAAGCTACATGAAGAGGACGAACGATGCAGCCGGAAGATATGTAATGCGGTAGGGGTTGACTACAGTTTGTTTGACGAATCCAAATATGACAACAAAAATATAGCGGAGAGATCGGCTTATCAAGGTCTTGTTATCCCGGACTCTGAAAAGATATCGGAAGCTCTTACTAGAGCTATTTGCCCTGAAGGGGTTTTTATAAAGCTTGATTACACCCATATCGACTGTCTTCAGAAGGATAAATCCGCATCTTCTTCCGCATTTCAGAAAATGGCATCTTCTTTAATTCAATTAGTTGAAAAAGGTCAAATAACTCTTGATGAATCGAGGAATGAGCTGGCAAAGTTTATTGATATTGATCCTGATAATCCCAAAGGTGAATTAAAAACTAATAACTCTATTGAAAATGGGCAAAACTAATAAATATAGCGGAAGAATGGGGATGCAGTATAAGACATTCTCCATTTATGCCAAAGAAGTAAACTACGATAACGAAAGCCGTACCATCAGCGGATATGCCGCCATTTTTGGAAACAAGGATAAAGCGGGTGATATTCTGATAAAAGGATGTTTTTCCAAGAGCATACAGGATAGAGGGCCGGAAAGCTCCGCTAACGATAAGATAATTATGCTGTGGATGCATAACATGAATGAGCCTATCGGTCGAATCACCGTTCTTAATGAAGATGATAAAGGCCTGTATTTTGAAGCTGTAATTGATGATGTCCCAAGAGGAGAACAAGCTGTTAAACAGCTTGAATCCGGCACGTTAAACCAATTCTCTATCGGATACCAGTATGTTTGGGAAAACTGCGAATATGATGTGGAAAAGGACGCTTTCATTGTAAAAGAGGTGAAGCTGTATGAAATATCGGTAGTATCTATCGGATGCAACGGTGAAACCGAATATTTGGGGTTAAAATCCATAGAGGATGCCGAAAAAGCTTATGAAGAATTAAATGCCGAAATATCGGATATCTGTTCAGGAATGCCTGCATCTAAACAGCAGAAAATACAAAGAATTATATCAAAGGCAATGTCACTTGCGGCATTCAGGCCGGAGGAACGCATGAGTACTTCACCTGAAGATAAGGGAGCCGACATGCATGGAAATAAGGTCAAATCAATGTTTGAAAAATTAAAATTAAAGTAGTATGGGAAAAGAAACAAAGAAGGTGGAGTTTAAGGACTTCCTTGACACCAAGGGATTGTCTGAGGACGAATCAAAGGTTTTCGATGTGTTCGCCAAAGGGCTTGACGGTTATATGGAAGCTCTTTTCGACCAGTTTATGAAAGATGAGATTGACTCTAAATCCATGAAGGAGTCAATTGATAATGCAACTAAGGCCATCGATGAACTGAAAACAGAGGTAAAAGGATTTGCCGACAGCAAGTCTATCAATGAACGCCTGAAACAATTTGAAGAAACAATTGTCCGCATCAAGGCAGCTACGGAGAAAGGAAGGGACGGAGAGTATAAGATTAAGTCTCTTGGTGAACAGATTGCAGACGCTTGCAAGGGGTTTGTTACTGAAACTAACGGGGTTAAGACAATTGACGTTGAAGCTCTCAAGAACAAAGGCGGTATAAAGTTTGATGTTGTAGTGAAAGCTGCGGCTACTCCTGTAATGACAACTGGCGCAGGTGTTATTGCCGGTGGAATTACCATTGACGAACAGATAAGTGTTGCTCCCCGCAAGCGTGCATCTATCCGTGACGTGGCTAATGTAGCAAGTATCTCCACTCCGTCTGTAGTATATGCTGAATTGAAAGACGTTACCGGTGATGCTGAATGGGTACCGGAAGGCGGGTTGAAGCCTTCTATGACTGCTGAGGTTGAAACGGTAACGGTTACTGCCGGAAAGGTGGCGCTGACAGCCAAGGTTACAACCGAGGTTTTGCAGGATATCCCCCAGTTGGAAAAAGAGATAGAAGCTGAGATTATCAATAAGATTGGATTGAAGGAAGAGGATGGTATTTTCAACGGTACCGGAACCGGCGGCCAGATAAAGGGAGTCGGTGATTCTATCCCGGCATTCTCACTGACTGGAATTGATGTATCCAAATCTCCCAATATGTATGATGCAATCGTTGCCGCCTACACGCAGATTGTAAGCGTAAGCAACATGGCTTATTCCCCGAATGCTATCCGCATGAATCCGGTTGATTACGCCAATATGCAACTTACGAAGAATGACAATGGGGATTACATTCGTCCGTTCAAGATTGGGGATGAACTGATTACGGGGCTTCGGGTGATTCAAGACCCGAATGTAACGTTGGGTTCTTTCCAGATGGGTGACTTCCGTTATATGTTTATCCGGGATTATGTCGTACTTTCCATGAGCATTGGTTGGGAGAATGACGATTTTACCAAAAACTTGGTGACTGTCTTGGGTGAAAAGAGAGTACTTGCTTATATCAAGTCTCAGTATAAGACAGCATTCGTGTCTGACACATTCCAGAATGTGATTACCGCGATAACCAAAAGTGCTTAACGTTAAAATGTGAAATATGAAAAGAAGCAGTATTAATACAGCAAAAAGCGGCAAGTCCTATAATATAGACTTGTCGGAAGTGTACAAGGTTACATTCCAGAAGGATTTCGGTGCATTTAAAACGGGTGATGAAACCCACGTCTCCCTTCCGATTGCCATGAAATGGGCAAAGATGGGTGTAGTTTCAGAAACTTCTGAAATAACTTCTGCTGCCGATAAGGCCGGATGTTCCGAACTTTTAAAGAAAGACAAAAAGAAGGGAGAATAAACGATGATTATTGACGGTTCATACTTTGCAGGAGTTCTAAGTCTCGGTATTATCTGGGATACGGACGATGATTCGCCAACTAGAACGGCGGAAAGGGATAATTTGCAATCATATATCGACTTGTATGAAAGAAAGTATCTCCGGCTGGTATTGGGGGAAAGTATGAGCCGTGAATTCATTGTATATCTTTCATCAGGTAAAGATGATGTTACTAAATGGGAATCCCTCAAAGAAAAGCTTTCCGTCAGAGGATACAGTCCCGTTGCCAACTACGTGTATTTCCATTATGTGAGACACTGTGGGGTAAAACAGACTCCGGTTGGTACGGTGTATGCATCTGATGATAAAAAAGCCAATCCTAATGTTCTTCTTGTTTCCGCCTGGAATGACATGGTTCAGATGAATAATGAACTGTATGATTTCCTTGTGTCGGATAAGGAGTATGCTGGGTTTTCTTTTGATTCTTCCATGGTTGAATGTATTAATGGTATGGGCATATGAAATCGGTTAATGATATATTCAGGGAGATAGTAGCCAATACGGCAAAAATATACGGCAAAAATGTGTCTTATATGTTTGGCGATTGGGAATACATTTCCGGGCAACTGACGGAATGGAGCCAGTCGCCAAAGACTAGCAAGCTGAAATTCCCGATTATATGCCTGTATTCCCCGTATATTGAAAACCGCACCTCAAAAACGCCTGATGCCAGCCTTGAATTTCTCATCATGGTAGATACCCGGAAAGAGTATCTTAATGAAGAAAGGGAGAAGGTGTCATTCGCTAAGGTTCTCCGTCCGGTATATGATGCTTTCATCAAAAGCATACTTGCATCACCGGATATTGTTAATGATTATAACGGCATAGTCCCCCATTCATACACGGAAAACTACCGGTACGGAAGAAAAGGCGTGGAAGCTGCCGGAAAACCATTCAGGGACTTCATCGATGCTATTGAGATAAATAATTTGAATATTAAAATTAAAAATATAAAATGTTATGGCGACAGAATTTAGAGAATGCGCCGGTATGGCTCAGTTTAATACCGGTACTTCAAAGTGCTTGCTTGACCCGGGAAAAGTAAAGGCTATTATCCTTACGATGCATGGTTACAAGCTTCCCGCCAACGCTACGGCGGAATTGCTTGAGGCGGCTTGTCATGATGACCGCCCGAATCGTATCTTCCCAATCAAGACGATTATCGAATATGCGCCTTCCGGTGGGGAAGCCAACAAGGCGGCAGTCGGATATGGCCCCAATAAGATTACCTCATATTCGGCAAAGGACGATGTATGGACGGTGGATGAATACGATGCCAGTCTGAAGGCGAATATCATGGCAGCCAAAGGTGTTGCTTTTGATGCGTATTTCGTAGATGAAAACAATGTCGTATACGGAATGAATGACGGAACCGGTATTCTTGCCGGCATTCCCCTTTCCGGTGTTTATCCGGGCGGACAGGACTGGGATTCATCCGGTACAGAAGCAAACCTTACCATCGGCACAATGTTCAAGGATTACGAGAAATACGTGAAAAACGCCGATTACCGTGTATACAAGTTCGATGTTGTGGAAGCTTTGAAAGGCCTTGTTTATGTCGAACTGGTAAAAGTCGGAGAATCGGGAAACAACTACAAACTGAAAGAGCATTTCGGTGGATTGGATGTAACTCCCTATTATGGAGCCGCGTTGGCGGAAGGTGCAACTGCTTGTTTTGACGGTGCAACCCAAGTGACATATAACAATGGCGTGTTAGAAATAACCTCTTCAAGTACCCCCACCTTAAAGTCTCCGAAAGTTTTGCAAGAAAATGGAGTTGTTGGTATTGAACAGTGGATCGCATGAAAGTAGAAGGAGCTCACTTTGTAGATGAGGAAGTCAAAAAAATGAAGAAAAAAGACTTTATTAACATGCATAAAAATTGTATGTTCCTCAAAGGAAGAAAAGATTCTGAAAAAGAAAATATCCTCTCTGACATCTACGACAAGATTGTCGGTGTCAGAACTCCTTCAGAGGGTATTATTTAAGTGATTTGTTTTCAGGATAGGGGAGATTTGTTCTCCCCTTCTTTTTATACTGTAAAAACATGGCTACGATAAAAGAATCTTTTGACAATATCAATTTGTTTGTAAACGGATTTGAAGATATGATTCGTGAAGCAATGAATGAAAGCCGCGGGGATGTTTACGACCTGGTTATTGACCAGTTATACTCCGGTATAAACGGAAGGGATAAACCTCTTCGTCCTACTTATCTTAATGATCCGTGGTTTAAAAGTGATGAGGCTGGCAAATGGAAGAACAACGGCCGCGGGTATGCTATGTGGAAGAAGGAAGAAAGACCGCCTACCCCGTCTTTTCAGGGTTATCCGTCAAGGGATGTGTATACCCCCAACTTGATAATCACCGGAAGGTTTTATGATTCAATCCGCGTCTCCCTGTCTCCGAAGGGTTTGAAGATAGAGACGATAGATGCAGAGATGGGGCAGGATATAGAAAGAAAATACGGGAGTATCATATTTGGTCTCGGTTCTAAATCAAGGCAGTATTTTATTAAATACATGCTTAACCCCTCATTAAAAAAGTATTTCTCAAAATTCGGTGTATTATGAGTTGTTGGTGTCAAGGCAATAAACGGCTTGCTTCTATAGATAAAATGCGGGAAATCGCAAGAAAAGCCGCAAAGATGGAACAGTCTGTGTTTATTCTGATTGAGAAGAATGACGGGACGTTTGGTTTTGTGAAGGACGGAGAGCAGTATACAGGTAAACTTATTGAGTATATATACCCGTAATAAGAAAAATAGAACAATATTTGTAGTGGACGGTCGGAAAAAATACGGGGATTATACAAAATGTGTAGGAGAAATAGGACAAAAATAGATAGGTGCTTTATAAATTATTGGAATATTTTTATTGAAAACAAAAATATTCGCTATATTTGCAATGCGATACAGCTTGGGGAAGCGCAGATAAGATATTAAGTATTTCCATAGAGTTGGGAATATATGAACAGTGCCGAAAGATCCTCAAGCGTTCGGCGCTGTTTTTTTATATTCCTGTGTGTGAAAGGGCACACTACGAAAATTGTATGAATGATATTCAGATTTTCAAAAATGAAGCGTTTGGTGAAGTAAGAGTAGCCGGAACAAGTGAAGAACCGTTATTCTGCTTGGCAGATGTTTGTAGGGTTCTCGAAATTAAGAACACGAGTGATTGTAAATCGCGATTAAAATCAGATGGGTAGTTCTTACCGAGGTCATCGATTCTTTAGGTAGAACACAAGAGGCAACCTTTATTAGTGAGCAAAATCTCTATAAAGTAATTATGCGATCTGATAAACCACAGGCAGAACCTTTTCAAGATTGGGTATGTGGTGAAGTTCTTCCTTCAATCCGTAAAACCGGTGGATATTATATCGAGAAAAAGTTGCCTAAAACCTATCTTGAAGCTCTTAAGGAATTAGTCGTAATTGTTGAGGAGAAAGAACGACTCGCATTAGAGAATACAGCAATGACGCCCAAAGCTGACTATTTTGATAAGTTGGTGGATAGAAACTTGCTGACTAATCTTCGTGATACGGCAAAAGAATTGAAAATACCACAAAATAAATTCATCTCTTTGCTATTGAAGAATAGATATATCTATCGTGATTCTAAACGTAAACTGAAACCCTATGCGGAATATACTCCAAGCCTGTTCGAACTGAAGGATTATGAATGTAACGGTTATGCTGGAACGCAGTTGCTCATCACTCCAAAGGGTAAAGAAACATTTCGATTAATGTTTAGCGCATAATAATGTGTACGTTTTCAAGGTATCCAGAATGATATCATAATTGCAGAAAACAGGTTGAAAAGACCTTGAATTTTGAAAACTCATTAGTATATTTGCGGTATAAACAACATGGTGCACTGAATCAGAAAATTGATCAGCGGATTAATATATAGAGGTATTCAAGGTGTACACCATGGCTTTGAATACCTCGTCTTTTTATCACCGTATAAAGGAATGCGGAACGTTTCCAGGACGTAAAGACTAAATTATGAAAACAAATCAAATCATGATTCGCCCGATGGGTGATTTCAAGGTAAGTCAAAGAACAAAAGATGGATATTTTAATGCAACTTCATTGTTGAAGCAATGGAATGAATCAGGTATGGGAAGTAAAAAAGAAATGCATGATTACTTTAGAATGTCACAGACTGAAGAATTTATAAAGGCTTTAAAGTTAGAGCCAGAGTTTACAAAAGGGAATTCACCGTATGTAAAATCGAAAGCATCAAGGGGAGAAAATGCGGGGACATGGCTTTCGCCAATTATGTTTATTGATTTTGCTATGTGGCTTAACCCTGCATTTAAAGTAAAGGTTTTAAAATTTGTTCAGGACGAAATGATAAAATTTCGCAATCTTGCCGGTGATGCATACCCATCCATGTGTAAGGCTGTCAGTTCTATTTTACCTGATGACCTATTCAAACAAAAAGTTAAAGATTTGGCAAGATCACTCAATATTATAGTCTACGGCAAACATGAATCAGAAATGCGCAATAAAATAGGGGATGAGGCTAAGATACGTGAATTATACGAATTGGAATTGCAGATAGCCCAATGGATAGACCTTGGGTTTATCCGGGATTATGAAGGGCTTAAGAAAGCCTTGACCAAAGTATATTACCGGCGTCACCCCGATATTTTGCCAATGTGATATAAACCATATTTATTACCAATGGATTTTCGGAGTATGGGAATACTTAACGATTTTCTAAGGAAGAAGGACATAAAGAAAGGGTAGCAGTAAAGCTACCCTTTCCCGTTGATTGGCGTCAACTATAGTGCCGGCCCGAAGACCCCTGTCTACTCTATTTCTCAAATATATGTGCAAATACGCTCTTTTCGTTCGCCAGTTCAAGACCTAACTGTGACGGATGCCGCTTTATGTAATTGTAAAACGCGAACATTTTCTTATCATCATCGCCGCACCTGTCTACCAGTAACCGGATGAACGCAAGCAGGCAGTCGGAATCGTTTCCGAAGTTCTCCTGTGTGGATGGCTGTGTCTTGTCTACATCGTGTTTCAGTCTCCGTATGGCTGATATGGCAGTATTGAAATTACGTTTGGCATCATGTCGCAATTCATATCCCTGCTTTCTCATTTCCGTTTCCAAATCGAATAAAAGCGTTTCGACGACATCAACCAGTACATATGTCAGGTTGAGTGTGGTATTAAGTTTTGTTGTTCCTGCTATCATATTCTATTTTCATAAGGTTTTGAATCCTACTTTCTTTTATTTCTTTCGCGTTGGGCGCCGGACATACACAGCCGGCACCATGAAGTTTTTAAATGATAGCTTTTGCCTTTTCTTACTATCGTCCGGTCATAGAATCGGTGAAGGGGAAGCAATTTGCCGCAATGTGTGCATCTCTTCCGCTCTATTCCGTCCACTATAACCCGGTTCTTTGGCTTCCGTTTAACCAACCGGCACGAAAGGCACTCACGTGCTCCATATCTCCGGCAATAAGCTATAGACCGCTTTCCGCACTTGGCGAAATGGGTGCAGTCAGCCCGCGGTAATGTCTGATGTATATTCATGATAACTTTCTTTGTTTTGATTTTAAGAGTTCCGTATTCAGTGACCGCAAATCAAATCCGGCCTTCCGTGATGCAGGATTGCATTTAAGCAGCTCCATATGGGGAGTAGTGCTTGTTCCTTCTCTGCTGATCCTTACCGCTTCCTGCAACTCTTCCAATGCATGCTTCAACGCTTCTTCTGTGCTCATATTCAGTATTCGTTAAATGTTGACTAATCTACTTTAAATAACTCACATCCGGTTTTCTCCTTTGCCCGTTTCAGCATTTTTTCCGTGTTCTCGTTCTTGGATATAAGCCTTATCCCCGAGCATCCCACGGCTTTAGGCTTTTGGAATAACAACTCACAGGGTTGACCGTAGTACACCCACAGAAACATAAATTCCGACAGGTGCATATTGTCTATCTTAACGATATATTTGACAGGGGTATCCATAGCAATAAATATTATACCTCAACAAAGAGACCGGTTTCACAAATAACTTCCTCTGATTCGCTGGCGTTTTCCGCTTCCTTGAAAAGCCCGTCGAAAACCAGTGCCTTATAATTGGCTTCTGTCGTCCAGAACGTGCATGTCCGCCCGGATACGCAGATTTCGCACCTGATAAGGTCGTCGTAAGCTCTTACGTTCTCCGAGGATTCGCGGCCCGTTACTTTGATTCGAATATTTTTCTTCATATGCATTGTTTTTGTTGATTTCAGAATAGCGTTATCATGTTTCCGTTAATCTCTTTCCTTTTCCTGAATAACTCAAGGAAAAACTTTTGCCCATATGGGGTTATCACCGCCTTCCGGTTGATGATGATGGCCCGTTCTGCTTCTGAATAGTTTTCTGCAATCTTCATAATACCCATGTTGATAGACTTCTGTGAGGGAAGGTTGCGTCGTCCACCCCTGCTTAGCAGATACCTGTTGAATCTCAGGTATTCATACAGGGCGTTCTGTCCTTTGTTGAACAGCTTGTTCTGCTTTAATATGTTAGCCATCTCACCGACTGATATGCATGTTGGTGACTGCATGATACTTTCCGCGAATTCAACCTTCGGCAGGTTCCGTTCATTCTCTTCATTGAGTTGCCGGTTCTCCAGTTCCAGAAGTTGTTTCTCTTCTTCGGATGATACCAACGCTTTCAGCGCTTCAAGATAATTCCGTGGTACGAAGTATTCCGGCTTGTTTCCTGTCTTGTGGAAAACCTGCCGGTAGACTTCAAATACCGGACGTACCTTGCGGGCGATGAAGTATTCGAGACAGGAGACGGTTATATGATATTTGTATTTTGTACTACCCACTTCGGTTTTTACCGAAGTGCAGGCATAATCAACTTTTTCAATAAACTCTTTCTTTAATGCATCAATTGCATAATCTCTTCGGTTATATACTAGCATCCAAACTTCATCAATATCTACAGGGAAATCTTCTTCGCTTCTTGATAATTCAAACACCGCTTTAAAATAAGCCTTTATTTCTTCGTTTGAACTTGTTTTAGTTAATGCTTTCATAAGATATATATCGTTTTGCAGGGCAAAAGCCCTGCTGATTAGTTATAGATTCATGTAAATACAAGTAAAGTCACATTCTTCATCGTAGTCAACTTCCAGTTCCTTTTTGCCTGCGAAGAAGTTCTTTATCTTAGATACTGCTTCATCGTTTCTTCCATCGAAAGAAAATGTAGCCGATTTCTTTAAAACTGTGACTTCAATAGCTATTCCGGCAATTATTGATAATGTTCTTTCTAATTCTCGTTTCATATTCTGTATTGTTGTGCAGAGCTTTCGCTCTGCTGTTCTTAAAATTTATTTGCTATAAGTTCTTTTTTTAATTCACCATTTTTGTAGAATCTAACTGATACGATGCGTACTGTATCTGAAATAAATTTTCCGCAATCATTGGTTAACTTTGCTTTTAGATTAATTGCTTTAGCTAAACTATTAGTTCTTTTCTTCATTGTTTTCTTGAATCCAAAAACGAAATCTTCTGTGTCGATTTCAAATTGATAAGTATCAGAATACAATACCTTTTTCAATTCTTGTGTCATTTGTTCTACCTTATTCATAATCTTTATATTTTTAATTGTTATTACTTTATTTCCTTTTTGATGTCACAAAGGTATATTATTTATTATACCTAAACAAATAAAAGGTATATAAATATTATACAATTAACATTGTTTAGTATATTGAATAGTATACTTTTTGATATAAGGAGTATATTTGCAATATAATTTTAAAACACACTTTTATGAGAATCAAAGAGCTATTAAAAGAAAAGGGGATTACACAGCAAGAACTCTCTGATATATTGGGGGTGTCTTATCAGTCAATAAAACAAACATTAAACGCTCCATCTGTCACGACATCAACTTTGGAGAAAATCGCAACAGCATTAAATGTTCCACTTTGGCAATTATTTGCATCTCCTGACGATGTAAAAGGAGAAGAGCTTACCGCTCTAATTCATCACAAAGGAGAGTTCTATAAAGCCACGACAATAGCCGAATTAGAAAAAATTGTGGCTGAAATAAAAGAAAAATAGATACTTATTTGCTTATTTGATTTTTTTGTACGTTTTTTGTAAATATAATATTAAATAATAAAGTTATGAAATACCTGTTTTTTTTGATTATTCTAGGTTCTTTATTTTCTTGTGGAGGAAAAACAAGGGAGGATTATAAAAATGAAAGAATGCAACTAGAAGAAAGAATAAAAGAAGAACTCAAAAGGAAGCTTGAATTAGACGAAGAAAATATTAGGAAAGCTAAAGATCAAGAACTTCTTTTGCAAAAATGGGATTATGATACTCGAACGGATGAAATGACAGATAAAAAAATACATTGGGCTTCATGCAAATCTAAAAATACAGAATATTTAGAATTTCCGTATGAAGGAGGAACTAAGTTAACTCTTACAATTAGAAACATGAAGGGGAAAAATGAAATTTACGTTACAGTAAATAAGGGACAATTGCAAACTTATGATAAATATGTATCTATTCGTTTGGATAATGGTAAAGCTAAAAACTATTCTTTAATTGGAAGTGGTGATGGAGATTCTAAATTTGCATTCATATATGCGGGAAACTCTCTTATATCTCAAATTAAGAAAGCGTCTGTAATTAAAATACAGCTTCCTTTTTATGGAAATGGGAGAAGAACTTTTACTTTTGAACCTGGAATACTTGAATGGAATCATTAATATATAAATATATATGAAAACCGTTTTATTTATACTATTATCTTTATTGTTCATCTCTTGCTCAAAAGACGATGATAAAATTGATCCTTCCCGATTCATTGGTGATTATGAATTGAAGAGCTGCTTTACCGATACAGACTTTTATTCAAATGCAGAAGGAGGATGCGAAATATTCAAGGTCGGTAATACCATAAGAATAAGTTTCTATGTTGATAAAAACAGCAATGAGAATGTTTCTTTTGACGGTTACTTTGACGGAGACCAGGTGTTAACTTCGGATGAAGAAAACTTCGGTAGAATTTGGGAAGGATCGATAGGAATATACATAGATCAAGTCGATGGAACTACTTATGAATTTTGGAAATCTTCCTATATAAATTCAGGTGGCTCTTCCTCTTCTGGCAGATGTCAAGCTATAACGCAAAAAGGTACTCAATGTAAACGAAAAGCTAGTAAAGGTAGTATATATTGCTGGCAACATAAAAATAATCATTAAATAAACATCTCATGAAAACATCAAACCACCAATCCAAACTATCCATCCATTGTGGTAAAAACACGGACAGCATGGAGAAATTAGAGAAAACATGTAAGGAAGAAGCTGAAAAGCTAGCAAAAACACTGGAACTTGCTGAAGGTGATGCAATATCTGTTCCTTTCTGGACGTCTGGCCCCGGCTTTCCCGAACTTATCGGCGTTGGCGTGTTCAGTAGGGATGAAAACGGTTCAATCGTCTACGAATTGGATTTCTCGGAATCAACCTTATAGCAGAACCCTAACCATTTTCCCGCCCGTCGCAAGATGGGCGTTTTTTTGTTCCTAAAGAGTTAAATTATCTCATATTGCATTGAAAATTCAGTTGGGAAAGTTGTTATATATGTAAACTTTCACTATATTTGCACCATGAAACAAGAACGAAAAATATTATTCTATAAAGACTACTTCATTTCATTCTATCGTTCACTGGATAGTGGAGCGCAGAAGAAACTTGATTACGTATTGGGTATGCTCAAAATACAGGAGCGGATAAGTGAGAAGTTTGTAAAATTTATCCGTGACGGCATTTATGAAATTAGAGCGTCTTACGACGGGAATATTTACCGTGCATTCTTTCTATTCGATGAAGGCAACATCGTGATGCTGTTCAACGGGTTTCAGAAGAAAACGCAAAAGACGCCAGAAAGTGAAATTAAAAAAGCATTGGAACTTAAAAAAGAATATTATGCAGAAAAAAAATAACATTGGCAGCTTTGACGCCATACTTGACGATAAATATGGCAAAATAGGGTCTACCGAGCGTGAGGAATTTCACAAGGAGGCTTATGCTTATTGCGTAGGGCAAATAGTCTGTAACGCACGTAAACAAGAAAAAATGACGCAATCTGAGTTGGCGGAAAAAGTCGGTACTAATAAAACTTATATATCAAGGATAGAAAAGGGGGTTATCGAGCCTGGTGTCGGATTGTTTTTTCGTATCATCGACGCACTCGGCCTCAAATTCGAGATTGTAAAACCTATGATGTAAAGGAAAAAGAAAGGTCGTCGGGAAGATTGGCTGAAATACTAAGTTCTAAACATGTAAGTTCTTGTATATCAAACGAAAATCTATCGGCGAAAATATCTCCTATTTTATAAATTCAGAGCTTTTAAATTCAAATGAGAAGCCGTGTTCCCTTCTATGGGTTCACGGCTTTCTCGTATACTCGGTATATCTTATATTTATTCATTCTAAATAGCTTGTGAAATTCCCAAATTCTCTCTATATTTGTGCAGAAACCGTGTCAAGTGACCCGGTACTTAATTCGTACGTTATATGGCAAATGAATTAAAAATCACAGATGTAGTCGATCCTAAGGCTTTTACCCAGTTACAGAATCTAAAAAAAGATATTGACGAAACCTACACTTCCTACAAGAATTTCATAGATTTGCTCGCTAAGGGAATGCAAGATAAGCCCTCTAGTCTTCAAGACCTCTCTAATAAGTCCGCAAACTACAATAAGGCATTGAATGAGCTTATTACCACCCAAAACAAACTGTCAGATTTGCAGAAAGAGCACGAGACTCTTATTAAAAGAATCACCGAGCAAACTAAAGAGAATGTAACGCAGATATTGGCTGAGGCTAAAGCTAACGATCTTAACGCTGCTGCGGAGTTGAGAACTGAAAGGGTTAAAACCGAAAAACTTAAGCAGGAAAAGCTGCTCAATCAAGAACGAAAGAAGACCAAATATACTATTGAAGAAGGTATTGCTGCATTAAGCATGGAAATAAAAACAATGGAAGATGCTGGCCAGCAAAATAAAATTCTTCGTTCAGCAAGAAAGCAACTTGATTTAACTACGGAAGACGGACGTAAGGTATTAGAAAAATTTAATGCTGTTATTAATCGCAATGATGAATTGCTAGACAAGAACTCTGACTCATTAACCCGTGCAAAAAATAATGTAGGTAAATATAGAGATGACATAAAAAAGGCTGCATCAGAAATATTGAAAGGAAATTCTTCCTTGAAAAACATGGGGAACTTGGCAAAGAGTACTGGGGGGTTGCTGAAATCTAGTATGGGAGCTGGACTTGCTGAAGTTAGAATAGGAGTTGCTTCCATGATAAAAGGGATGTTGGGAGCGCAAGCTATAATTGGAGCTTTCCAAAAAATGATAGGATTATTCAAATCAGGAGTTCAATCCATCGTTGATTTTGAAGCGGCCAACAGTAAATTAGCGGCTATATTAGGCACGACATCAAATAATATAAAAGATATGACCGCTGATGCACGGAGATTAGGGGCCGCAACTAAATATACTGCATCAGAAGCGACTAACCTACAAATAGAGCTTGCAAAGTTAGGATTTTCAAGAAAAGAGATTCTCCAATCAACAGAAGGAATCTTGAAATTTGCACAGGCTACTGGGGCGGATTTGCCTGAAGCTGCGGCTTTGGCCGGAGCTTCTTTAAGAATGTTTGATGCAGAAACTAGGGAAACGGAAAGATACGTTTCTGCGATGGCAGTTGCAACAACAAAAAGCGCATTATCGTTTTCGTATTTGCAAACTGCAATGCCTATTGTAGGGCCTGTCGCAAAAGCGTTTAATTTTCAAATAGAAGACACACTGGCATTGTTGGGTAAACTAGCTGATGCAGGTTTTGATGCCTCTATGTCTGCTACTGCAACAAGAAATATTCTGTTAAACCTTGCAGATGGAAGTGGAAAACTTGCCAAGGCTCTTGGGGGGCCTGTGAAAACATTGCCGGAATTGGTTGCCGGTTTGAAAAAATTAAAAGAGCAAGGGGTTGACTTGAATACAACATTAGAACTGACTGATAAACGTAGTGTTGCCGCCTTCAATGCCTTTTTAACTGCTGCTGATAAAATTGTCCCACTTAGAGAACAGATTACGGGCGTTACCAGTGAACTGAATGATATGGCTAATACCATGGGTAATAACGTTCAAGGCGCACTGGCGGGGCTGTCTTCTGCTTGGGAGTCTTTTATGCTTAGTTTTTACGAGTCAAAAGGAATAATGAAAGAAGTTATTGATTTTCTTTCAAAAGGCATAAGAAATATTGCCAACAACATGAAGGGATACGATCAATTACAAGAAGATGCGAATAATAGGGCAGTCGCAAATGCTCAATCTGAAATGGCTCAATCTGACGTATTGGAAAGACATAGAAATAATATGTCCAAATTGTATGAAGAAAAAATAAAAGAGGGAATGAGTGCGGATGAGGCAGCAATAGCAGCTAAAGAAGAGTATCTTCAAACTCTTAAAAGTCAGTTGGATATGGAAAACAAGGAATATTCAGACGAGATAAAGAAAAGAGAAGGATTAGAAAAAGAAATTGAAGACAGGGGAGCATTTAGAAAAGGAACGATATATGGTTGGCTTTATGATAAAACAAGTATAGGGCGTACTAAAAAAGTCATTGAAGAAGATATAAAAACGGCTACAACTGCAGCCGCAGGAAAAAAAGCTATTGCATCCATTACTGAATCTATAATTGATGACTTAAATAAAGTGGATTTGAAGCAAGTAGAGGTTTCACAAAATACTCTAGGAAAAAATCTAACCGATAAAGAACTCGAAAAGCAACGTAAGGAACGTCTCCGCATCCAACAAGAATACCAGCAATCCGAACTAGATTTAATGGATGAAGGATTAGGCAAAGAACTTGCTAGAATCCGCCTGAACTACACCAAACGTATTGCGGCTGTCAAAGGCAATACCCAGGAAGAAATTAAAACCAGAGAAAACCTGGCTGTTGCCATGGAAGATGAACTCTCTGAAAAGATATATATCTACAATCAGAATAAGGAGAAGATTGATTTGCAGAACCGGCTGGAAGCTCTTTCTACTAATTCCCAAGATGAATTAGAACAACGTCTTCTCTTTCAATTACGAGCCAATGAGATATTAAAGGATGCAGAAATTAAGGCTGCAAAGGATACAGATGCTGACGTGTCAGAAATAGAGGCAAAGTATCTCAAGAAGAGAAATGACATCGTAGAAAAGAACATACTGGCTAGGGTCGGTCTGATTGAGAAGAATACCTCAAAAGAAACCAATGCAGTCCAAAATGGGGCGGAAGACCAACTGCGTGCTGTAGAATTACAACATCGCAAAGGTGAAATCAATGAAAAGGAATACCGCCAAAAGACATACGAAATAACCAAAGATTCCATTCAGGAACAGTTAAGGTTACTCAATATCCAATTGCAGGCTGAGTTGGCAGCTCTTAACCCTGCTGATACAAAATCAGATGCATTGAAGGAAAAGATAGAAAAGGTAAAATCGGAGATTAAGAAGCTGAATGAAGAAATCGAAGACCTGACCTTTGATAAAGAAAAATCAGATAGACAAGACTGGGCAGACGGATTTATTGATGCCATGTCTAACATGAGAAGCGCAACCGAAGAATATTTGGGAGAAACCGCAAGCCTGTTTGGCGCATTTTATAGCGTCATTGGCAAGATGACGGAAAAATTTGTGAATACAGGTGATTTTTCGCTTTCAAAGTGGTGGGAGAAACTAGACCCGAAAGATAAGGCTTCCTTGATACTTGAATCTTATGCGGAGATATTCAACGGTATAACTTCATTAATGACAGCAGCATTTGATTCCCGTATCGAACAGATAGAGGAAGAGCAGGAAAAAAATCAAGCGGCAAAAGAAGAAGAATTAGAAAATATTGAAAAACTGGCGGAAAACGGTGCTATTTCCACAGAAGAAGCTGAGGCAAGGAAAAGGGCGGCGGAAGACAGGACTGCTCAAAAAGATAAGGAACTCGAAAAGCAAAAGGCAGAATTAAAGCAAAAACAGGCTAGGTGGGATAAGGCAAATTCTATAATACAAGCAACAATAGCTACGGCATTGGCTGTTACTAAAGCGTTACCAAATTTTGTGCTTGCTGCTATTGTTGGCGCTTTAGGTGCCGCCCAGGTTGCGATGATTGCCGCCCAACCAATACCCAAATACGCCAAGGGCACCGACAACCACCCCGGCGGATTGGCAATTGTCGGTGACGGTGGTAAGCAGGAAGTCATTGCAACCGATGACGGTGCTTATATAACCCCTTCTGTTCCTACGCTGGTTGATATCCCCAAAAGAGCAAAGGTTATTCCTAATATCATAGACTATCGTAAGATGGCGTTACATTCTGATGCTTTAATGCTAGACCGGCAGAGAAGGAATAATAACGGTGATGAACCGGTTATTGTGAATGTAAACAATGACTATACTAAACTGGAACGTAAATTTGACGATTTGTATGGTGAAAGCCGGAAGACTAACCGGACGTTGAGGAAGATATCAAAATCATCCAACATCCGTTCTATTGTAGGAAGAATAAACTAATTTAAAAATAAAGATATGGAGAAAGTTATAGTTAAAATAGAATTAGAACGGGATGACATAGTAGCTATGTTTCGTATTCTAGGTCATAAACTATCCGAAGAGATATGGGATAGTATAAAGAATAAGGAGTGTATTTTGGATGATGAAGATATGCAAGAACAGGCAAGTGTCATGAGGCTTGCGCTTAGTACTCTTGTGGTAGATAAATTATTGAATAAAGGGTGCACCAATATGGAAGCCAAATGCTCAAATCCGGCAAAACGATTTTCTGAAAGAATAAAATCCATGCAAGAGCAGAGAGAGGAATTGAAGAGAAAAAGAAAAGAAGGGTGCGTTTTTGACTAGTGATGCACCTGTATTTTATTGATATATCAATCATCGTGTGAAGGAGCACGTAACTTTATTACACTATACAATGACTTAGATAAAATCCCCTTGGATGTATTCATAGAAGTATGCACCGGGGACATCAGAAAACTTATCATAGAGGGTGAGCACTCCGAAGAAGAACTGTCTGAACAATCAGAGAAACTTATCGCCGAATACGTGGAAATAGTTGGCGGTACATCTTTATTGACTGAAATATCCCAAAAGAACAACCTTCTCAACCTGCATATCAAAATTGAATGCATGAAGGGAGTCGAACTCATGATTCAGAATAAGGACTGGGCGGATGCCGCACGTGTCCTTTCCGAATTCGGCTTTTCTTATTTCCCTTCCGAACATGATAAGATACGCAAGAAGGCTGCTTCTATCCTTTCTATGAGTAAATATATGCTTGAACGGGCAAATGCCAAGGAGAAGCCGGAAAGTACCTCAAAAATGGATAAAAACTACTTTGTCCGTGAGCGTGTCGCTGTCATGTCTCATTATGGTATGCACATCAGAAAAAATGAGATTAGCGCAAAGGAGTATGCGTACATGGTAAAGAAGATGTGTGAAGATGTGAAATCAATGGGAAAATCACTTAAAAGGAAATAGCTATGTTTAAATGTGAATTATTGATTAGCGGACAAACGTATGATGCCACCAATGATTTGAAAAACTGGGACGATTTTGAACTTCTTCAAAAAAGACCCTCTTACGACGGTGTTGTAAGGTCATTCTCGACACAGTTTGAATTTGTGAAAAAGGCTTATAAACTACTGAAGTATGAGTTTTATTCATACTATCTGAATGCTGAGGCTACCGTTATATTCTCTTTGAGAAATAATAACTGGGAGTACGATGAAGTATTCCGGTGCGCACTTGATTTTTCTACATATTCGGAAGATGGTCTAATTGCTTCCATCAATGCCATTGATAATACACTGGCTGCCATTATAAAGGCAAAGAAGAATATTCAGTATGAATATCCGATAGCTGACCTTTATACTAAAAATCTAGTTTATGATAGATTAAAGATGACAAATGGTGCAAAATGGATTGATGGTGGTTCATTAAGTTCTGATGGTAGCTATTCAGAAATAACAATACCAGCAAAAGCCTCTAGTTGTCTTTTCCCTTTATATATAAACGGGAATAGTGAAATTCCTACAAAAAACATTGTGGAAATCAGAGATGTACCTGTGAAAGGATTGACTCGTCCATATAGTTTATCAGATACTTTTATTAATAGTTTAAAGGATGGTTTAAAAATTGGTTTGTCTTTTAAATTTTCGATAGAAATAGGTACGGAATATTATATAACAACAAGGCTAGTTAAATTAAGGGAAGGATCGTATGACATTATAAAGGGGTGGAGCCCAGAAAGATATGATGATGGATGGGGTGGTTGGGCCTCTTCTTATAATGTTGAATATTCGGAAGAAATACAATTAAATAGCGGTGAAGGGTTGGCTTTACATTTTAGTACTAGTATTGAAATTGCTACTGATGTAGTAGTTCGTGTTTCTAATTTTAATTTTTCAGTTAATTTTCAAGGTAGAGGAGAACCTGTCAACATCGACGTAGTATCCCCAGTAAACCTTCTCAACAACCTGCTAAACAGTATGTCCGAAGGAAATACGGAATATAAGGGATACTTTAATTATGGCATGTCTGACGGTGGAAGAAACTTGAAATTGGAGAGGGCTTATATTATGGCGGCTGAAAGTGCCCGTGGACTTCCCAAAGCAAAAATATACACTTCGTATAAGAAGTTCTGCGACTGGATGGAAGCTGAATTCGGATATGTGCCGGTAATAAGTGGAAATGAGGTGACGTTTACCCATCGTGATAAACTGTTCACAAATACGGTAGTCAAGGAACTTGGAAAGAGAATAAACGACTACGAGCTGACAGTAAATGATGGGCTAGTATATTCTTCCGTAAAGGTCGGATATGATAAGCAGGATTATGATAGTATTAACGGGCGTGATGAATTCCGGTTCACTAATGAATTCAGTACCGGTCTTAAACTTTTGGACAACACCCTTTCGCTGATAAGTCCTTACCGTGCCGATGCGTACGGAATAGAATTCCTTGTACAAAAGAGGGGTGAGGATACTACGGATAACAGTAGTGATAATGATGTTTTCTTTGTCGATTGCGTGAATAATCCATCTACCGGAACACTGGATTTGTACAGACCATATTCTGCCGACCAGCTTTCCGGTCTGCTAAGCCCCGAAACAATGTTCAACCTCGATTATTCTCCACGTTTCATGTTAGAAGCGAACAAGAAGTATATTGGTGCATGTACTAACCTTCTTAAATTCGCATCTTCAGACGGAAATAGCGATGTGTCAATCAACGGAGTCAAGGAAACGGATGATTTTCCAATTCCCGAGCGCCTGTTTTCCGTGTCGGAAGTAGAAGTATCAACCAGTGACATCAAGGCTCCTGCCGACTTGACCGGGCTTGTCTCCTTCAACAACAAAGGGGAAATCATAACCGGTTATATCAAGCAACTGGAATTGAACATAGCCAAGGAGAAAGCAGCCACATACACCTTGATTGTAAAGGATATAAAAAGTTGATAATCCGTTGTATTTATTATAAAATTTAGTATATTTGCGGTACGGTGTCATGTGGCACTCTGACCCAATTAAGAACGAAAAGACCGTATGATTAAAATAGGTGACATCTGTCCATTGTTCTTTAACCCTATAAAGAACGAATTCCAGCAGGATATAGACTATATCCAACGATTTCACTCTGATGATAATATATTGGTTCAGGTATTATCCGATAGCGAAGGTGATGCAGTTTCTTTTTATTTGCATGACTTGGTTTCCGGAAGATTATCTGTTGTAGAACATTCAACTTTCCAGGTTAATTCGACAACCATACTTCATCATACTCAATTATCGGGCTTGAGGGACTCTGTATATTCCTTGTCAGTAAGAGAGGAAACGTCCGGTACATTTCACGAAAGTGAACCTTTCACTGTGTGCTCTGATTCTCTGCTGTTGAAAGAAACTTGCCTGATACAGTATTCGAATGAAGACAATAATTCTTCTTTCGATAATATCTTTTGGATAGATGGAGTGCAGCAGGTATTTGAATTCAGGGTAGAAGGGGGATTCAAGCCGGAAGGAGTTTCACCCAAAGTCGACAACGAACAATTTCGCAATCAATATCAAGAAATTGTAGAACTATATTCCGTTCCTTATAATACCTATACCCTCACATGTGGTAACGCTTCGGGTATACCTTACTGGATAGTGCTTTTTATTAATGATATACTCTCCCTGTCGTATTTTATAGTAGGAAAAGAGAGATATGTCCGTTCTGGAAACTCGGTTCCGGAAAAGACGCAGATATCCGAAGACGGGCAAATGTTCAATATGACTATTCTTTTGGAAAAGAGTACGAATGACTATTTCATGATTTCTCCTAAATCAATGCAGGTGTCCGCTGAGGCTTCATCTTGTGTTGCTCGGATAAGGTCAAACATGGGATGGTCTTTCGTAATCACGGAAGAGAGTTCTTTTATCAGTAGTAAAGAAAAAAATAGAGGAAGAGGAAGTAAGGATCTTGTTTTTGACATTGGATCCAACGGCACTGATTCTTCGCGAACTGGCAAAGTTAAGTTTACAACAGAAGAAGGACTTGAATCTTACCTGACGATAAATCAGAAGAAACCCGGTGTTTTAACTCTATCCCCTGATACAATCCAAGACATTCCCAAAAATGGTGGAAATTACGACATTTTCATTACCTCTTCCGGTAATTGGACATGTATAGATACTCCATTATGGGCTGTTCCGAACATTTATACCGGTGAAGTTGGTAAAGCGATTGTGAATATAGATGTCGAAATGAATGAGAGTGGTTCTGAACGTTCGGGAGTCATGACTTTTAAGCTTGACGATGACGATAAGGTTTCCACTCTGGTAATAAAGCAGTTGGCTCAGGATGATTATATAATTATCGACCCGAATCCCATAAACATTCCCAAGGACACATATTCCGATATTATCAATGTGATAGCTTCTGGTAGTTGGAGAATTACAAGTAATCCATCATGGGTGGATATATCCCCGTCAGACGGTATGGAAGGACATAATAATGTATCTATTGATATAACGGCCAATGTTGGGAATACAAGAACAGGAAGGATAGAGTTTGCTTTGGATGATAAACCGGATACGGTTGGAACGCTTATCATAAAACAGGAAGGCAATGAACCGCTGGTTATCACCCCCGATACAATACACGGCATCCCCGCTTCCGGTGGTTCATATGAAGTGACAATCAAGGCAACCGGCAACTGGACATGTTCATATAACCCGACATGGGCTAGGCCCGATAACGGTTCGGGGGCAGCAGGAGAAACAACCTTCACGCTAGACATTGATGTCAATACTGGCAATTCACGTGGTGACCGTTTAGAGTTCGAGCTGGACGACACCGGATATGTCGTAGAACTGGACGTGTTGCAAGATGCGGGGGCTTCTACAGGTATTGGAATCACTCCTATTGCTTTGACATTCCCTCCAACGGGTGGTGTGGGAAGAGTTGCTGTGGTAGTGCAAGAAGGGCAATGGGAAGCCAGGAATATCCCCAATAATGTATATGTAGCACCAAACAATGGGAAACCTACCTTATCGTATATGCATGTTTTGGTAGACAAGAATTCTAAAGATTCGGCCTTTGTTGATTCAATAGAAATCGTAAACACAGCACTAGGCGCTAAACAGGTATTGCAAATTGGGCAAAATAAAATGCCCGCCGAACCGATGACTTTGACTTCCAAGGTGGCAGATAATGTGGTTATACCTAGCACCGGTTACACTTATATGGGCGAGGTGTCAAGTACTGCCCAATGGGTTATTGAAGGTTATGACTCTGGATTTATGTCGGTATCTGCAGATTCCGGTGAAGCTGGAAAGACAGATATCACCGTATACATAGGTCAGAATGATACAGGTTCATTGAGGGCTTGCCAATTTAAAATTCGCAATGAAGAGACAGGTGAATGTATAACGCATTCATGGATACAGGAAACTGCCACTTCAACGGGTGAACTATTGATAGGAAGGGATAGTTTAACCGTAAATAAAAATCCATATGGAATAACCAATTATATAATATCTGCGTTGGACTGGGAAATATTATCCATCCCCGAATGGGTAAAGATGTACCCTGAAAATGGGAAGGCAGGATATACTGATGTTATTATAAGTGTGGATGAAAATACAACAGGGTCTCCACGTGTAGGTAATATAGTAGTAACGGCAGGTGGAGTCGATGAAGGTGATATAGAAATCACCCAAAGATGACATTATTAATCAAAAAACAGATAAAGCTATGATTACATTAGTACTATTATCATTCATTCTCATCGCTGGCTATGTCTTTGCGATGATTAAAAAGAGGAAGGAAATCCCTTATTCAATCAGTGCCACCTACTATGCGCTGACACACAAATTTTGGTTCGGATTGTGCATGATTGGTTCCGGTCTTTTATTGATTCCGCCCGCATTTGAAGCCAGTACGGAAAACAGCCGTTTCCTTGTATTTATTGCGGTTATCGGTATGATTGTATTGGGAGTATCGCCCAATTTCAAAGTCGAGGATAAGATACCACATATTGTCGGCTCCTGCATTGCCTTAATCTTCTCACAAATATGGGTATATTGTAATTCATGGTACTGGCTCTTGTTATGGGCTGGATTCATTGCTTACATGGCGATTTCCATGAAAAGGCATTGGATGGGAAACTTTATCTCCGACTTCGTCAAGAGGAAACCAATGTTCTGGATTGAGGTAATATCGTTGTTAACCGTTTATCTTACTTGTATCGTATGAAAGAAGCAATAATACATACTACTACCGGTAGTTTTGCCGCAGTTGCTTCAGCCTTCGTATACGAGTCTTTGCAGCATATGATTCCTTGGCTGATTGCATCATGTGCAGTAATCCTTTGCGATTTAGCCTTTGGGGTGCGGAAAAGTATGCTAATGGGTGAAAAGGTCAGATTCTCTCGTGCCATCCGTGCGACCATGGGAAAGATGGTGACTTACTTTGCATTCGTCTGCATGGTTTGCATGATTAGCGTAGCAAGTCACAATGAATATCCTATAGACGTGTATTCATGCTTACTGGTATGCTTCATAGAAGGATGTTCAATAGTCGGTAATATATTGAAGCCAAAGGGGATTAATATCAATCTTATCGGGGCTTTAGGTGTATTCGGCAAGAAGGTGTTTAAGGTTGACAAGGAAGACGTGAAAGAGATTATAGAAAATGAGTTGGATAAAGGAAAGTAACCGCCCAAAGCACCTGCTCTACGCCATCCCGGCAGGTGCACTGTTTACAATTCTGTTTGTAGCAGGACTAGCTGCCGGCATGGAGTTCAAAGACCGTGCATACGGTGGAAAATGGGATTGGCTCGATATTGCCGCTACGTTGATAGGTGGTTTTATCGGTCAGGTGATTCAGATTGGAGTATTAACATTAATCATTTAGGAGAAAATAAGCATGAGTATATCAAGAGGTCTGAGAAATAATAACCCCGGCAATATCCGTATCACAAAGGACAAATGGCAGGGACTGAGAGAAAAGCAGGAAGACAAATCGTTCTTCCAGTTTAAAGAGATGAAATGGGGCTACCGTGCCCTTATCCGAACCTTACAGAACTACCGTAAAAGACACGGCTGTCAGACGATTACTGAGTTTATCAAACGGTGGGCACCGGAGAACGAGAACAATACAGCCGGATATATCAGCCGTGTATGCAGTGAAATGCAAGTCCCGAACACATACGTTCCGGACATCAACGACAAAGCAACCATGTGCGCTTTCGCTGCCGCAATCTCACAGGTAGAGAACAATGCTCCGGCTGTCATGGCTGACATAGAAGCCGGATGGGCTTTATTATAAATTTTAATCAATAGGAGAAACAATCATGGCATTAAAAGATATTACATTCAATCAAGTAGAAAAAGGCAAGTATGTAAGTGGCCCTATACAAGTGAATCAGGAAAGCGTTGGTTTGCAGCTTGAATTTGAAAAGGGAAGCACATTGCAGTTTTTCATCAGCTACGATAGCGAAAACTTTCAGTCGGTAGAAACCCGGACATGTGGTGAGATTTTCGCCCGTCCTATCGTTGGTCTAAAGAAAGGTCAGTATATCAAACTCGAATCTACACAACAGCCTGTCAAGGCTCAATATTTTGAATCAGAAGAGTGATGGAAGCAATAGGATTAAATCCGATTAGGCTTGACGCAATAGGGATTGATCCTATTCGTCTGAATGCTATCAGGCTTGGCGTTCCGGGAGCTTCTTCCGGTTCCGTCCGCCCCTACATTGACCCAGAAGTATTGGCGTCTTTGGTTGCTGTCTGCATATGTGACGGCAAAAGCAATAACGACCCGGATAGGGCTGTAATCAAGAACTTTATTGACCCTGCCAATCCGTTTGTGATTAGCAATGCGGCTTACAAGCTGAACTCTGGATTTGGGAAGTATGAAGAGGATTTTACAACACTTAATAATAGAACTCCTGCTTATATTGAGCTTAATCCATCCTCTATATTAGTACAAGGAAAAGTTAATGATTTGTGGTTAGCATATACTACTACAAGTCCTTTTAATCTAATGAAAATAAGAATAAAGGGTTTACCAATAGGAGGTCGATTTGAATATAGATATTATAACGGAGTAGTTTTCAGTACTATTGTTATGGAAGAGGATGGTGAATATAAACTTCCAGCTTCTCAACAACATAATAATGGAATAGGATTTAGAATAAATGACCGTAATCTAAATTGGACAGGTTTTATCGTTGAACAAATCCCCTCTTTCCAAGGTGCACTGATAACCGATGGAGTTAATGACTTAATCACTTCTACTAAGAGTGTACAGGAAATGCTTGGTGGCAGTAATGAGATTACTGTTGTTAGTATGATTCATCAGATAGAAGCTAATGTTAATAATCTGACTAATACTAATAACATACGTGTAGGTTCGTCTTTTATTAGAAACAGCGTAGTTAATGTTGGTAAAACAGGTATATATGGATATACTTTTAAAAATACTGTAAGCCTGATAAATAATATACTTGGTGATAAGAATGACTATACAGCACAGGGTGATTTAACTGGAACTTCAAATAAATTCTCAGTAGAGGGGATGATTGAAGAATCTACTATTTCACAGACATCACAAGTAGCTTGGTACTGGACTTTCATTGCTAAAAGAGCATTAACCACTGACCAAATCAATCAAGTAATAGCCTACTACAATTTGGATAAATATGTTAAGCCTGATATATACTACGATGTAAAGAAACAAGGGCTTACTAATGATACTCCAGATGCAGATTGGTATCTGAAAGACTTTAGTGGCAATGGTCATGATATGCAGTTGTACAATTATGGTAAAACTCCTGAAAGCGGCATTAATGAAGAAGGTGGTTTACAATCTGACGGGGTAACAGACTATGGTAAGGCTGAGAATCTACCTATATACAAGGATTATACGGTAGTAGCTGATAGGGAATGGACATCTAGTGACCCAAGGAGTATGATACTAGCTAGCAAAACAAATGGAGTAGATAATGGCGCATTTCTTTTTGAAGATTTTGAAGCATCATCAGTAAGAGTTTATAGTTTTGGTACTGCTACAAGTGTTTCAATTGATAAAAATAGAATAATAAGTTATCAATCTAAATATCTTTATAATAAAACTTCTATCGGCATTGGAATAGCATTAGACGGCAATGTTCTATGTTTATATAGGGGAAGAGATTTGTATCCATTTTATGCTAATGCAGCTATTTGGTCATTCTTACTCTTCCCTTATACTCTTTCCGAGTTCCTGTTAGAAAGACAACTAAAGAGGTATAAGCTAGGCACTCTTTATCCTGATATGGTGGAGTTTAGACCTATTATTAAATCTAATGTAGATATTGATAAATACTTATTTATTAATAAGACTACTAACAAACAATTAAATATTGGTGATTATTTTGCAATTACTGATACAATAGAGATTCAAATTTATCTTACTGATAGAGAAAGACAAGAAATCACTAATTTTACTGTAAATGGAAAGGAATTTACTCCTGCCTTTACTGATACTAGCATAAGATATCTGTATAATATCGAAAACTTTGGTGAAGCTACAGGAAAGAAATCGCCTCAAAAGATAGACATCACTATTGATGAATACATTAGATACGAGGATATTGTTCAGCCTTATCCATATATTGTTAAAATCAGAAATAATGATGGATATATTTATACTTATGGTGATAAGTTGAAAGTTGGTTCAGAAATAATTAGAGGTAAAGTTATAAATCTTTTACCTGAACTTTATTCTGTTGCTAATGGAATCTTTTTAAATGGACAACAAATTACTAATTCAGAAGCTACTGTTGTTGTTTCAAAAAATATGGTATTCTCTCATGGTGGTAATACTTATTTAAAAGCTAATGAACCGAACTGTATTGCTGACCCTCAACGTTTATCTATTCCTAATAGTAGTTACAAGATACTTGGTTACATACCAGATATTAGTGGGCATGGTAATCACTTGAAGATTAACAATTCTGCTTATGCAGGAATGAGTGGAGCTAATGGATATAAGTATGACTGGAATACTTGGAGAATTTCAAAGAATGGGATTACTAGTACTATTACAGATAATAGTCTTCATATAACTAGTCTAAAAGAACAGTACAATCCAAATCAGGCATTATTTGAACCTAAGACTGTTGCTGATACAGGTGATAAATCTAACTTTAAAGTTAATATTACAGGTCTTACATCTAGTATTAAATGTACCTTTAATAATGCCGGAGCCATTATAAAAGAATTGGTTAACGGAGTTAATGAAATATCTGTCGATTTAGTAGCCGGATGGTATGGATTTATGATAACTGCATTAGATGGTTCTATAATTGGAGATTGTGATATTACTATTCAGCAAATAGGAGAATATGAAGGCTCATTCTGTCTTGATGGAGTAGATGATTTTATCACTATTCCTACTTTATCTCATGGTGCTAAGCAGGTGTTGATGAAGGTGAATTGGAATTCTATTAATACTATTGCTTATGACCATAGGAATGGTATTGGTAGTAATGACATGTTTGCTATTTATCTTTCTGATATAAATGAAGCAATTGCTTATAATGCTAGAAATAGTGGACAAACTTATATTGATGGAATATTAAATACCAACATTATTGCTAGTCAATTAAAAGATATTACTCATAACATAACTATAACTAATAATGATGTTAATGCTAACAATAGTGGTATTCTAAGAATTGGCTCTGCTTATACTAATTCCTTATATGCTCAAATGGCTCTCTTCTCCTTCATGTCCTTTGATGATATTAGCTCTGAGGATGAAATCAAAGAACTGAATGACATTGTAGGTATTGAAGGTGGTTATGTGGAAAGTCCGGATTATTATTGGGATGCTTTTGGTAAGAGTAATAATAATGCTAATGATATTGAAAAAAACAGAAACAGCATTCAAGACCAAGTATATAAGCAATTACATGGACTTCCAACCACTAATAGTAGGTTCTTGGAATTAAAAAACTTTGTTTTTAATGAAAAGAGTGGTTATGGTGGTATAAGTTCGATTTACAAATTTGCTACCGAGCCTGTTGGTGGACAATGGCAGTACTATGCTAGTCGTGTTTCATTTGAAGTACTTAACGATGGAGACGCAGTCAGAATTACAGAAGCTAGAACTACTGTTGCTTTGTTCTATATAGGAAATCCAAATAAAAAAGCATACTATAAGATAACAGGTATTAGTGCTGGAAAAGGTATAAAATTTGGAAACGATAGTGGTCTCTCTGTATGGAGTAAAGTTATTGAAGAAGATGGTGTCTATGAAATTGATTGGTCTTCGAATATTAATACTGATGGAACTAGAATTACTGCTTGCATCATGACTAATGGTTGGACTGGAGAATGTGATATTGTAATTGAACAAGTATCTCAATATCCTAATGGATTAGTCAGTGATGGTGTAGAAGACCATCTTATTAATACTGTTATTCCAGCTTTCACTGATTTTACAGTTATTGCTAAAAGGATGTGGATAAATAAGGATGAACCTTTAAATGAATGTTTTATTCATAAAGGCGTTGTTAATACCTCAATAAGCCAATCCGCATTTATGCTAGAGTACGAAATAACTGATGACACTTATTATAGAAGTGCGTCCTTTGGCGGGTATATAAATGTTGAGAGAGTAAATAGACCTGAAAGTATTACCTATCAAACGACAAAAAGTTATAATGGAACTCCTATAATTAAGGGTTCAGGTATTGATACTCAAGGACTAGTTATAGGAGCTGCTACTAATAACTATTGGAAAGGAGTATTCTACAAAATGATGCTATACTCCAAGACTATTGACCAATTAAGTATCAATATGCTAAAGAACCTGTTTGCTAAAGACGAATTAATCGATGTAAATAACCCAATATTTAAGAAAGAAGAATTATGATTGATTATGTAGAAATTACAGTAGCGAAGCTAGAGACTGCTTTGCCTGAACGAATTGAAGAATTACATTTAGCTCCGCGTAGAAGTCCAAAAGGTGGTAAAGTATTAATTAAACTTCAACATTATAAGGACTTGTTTAAGGAAGAAGTTGAAGAACAACTTGCTAGTATTCCTATGACTCTTGACGAAAATGGTGAACCTACAAAAATGTCGGAATATGTTTGCCCGTTTCCTGTTTATAGTGGCAAAGAACTTGAAGACTTGTTATCAAGTTCTGAGTGGACTTCAAACGATAATATCCTATGAGGTCACTCCCTTGGATATTAGTCTGCCTGCTGCTTGGCGTGGTCGTGTGGATGCAGTGTAATCCACACGAGCTACAACCTATGTATGTAAAAGGAGCCACAGTTCATATCCGGGACACAATAAGAGACACAATCCTTAAGCCGGTAAGGGAGACTTTGAAACGTACTGATACGGTATATTTACCGGTTCTAATAAATACTGCCACCGATAGAACCGTAGAAGGTGATTCGGTCCCGGTACTTATACCTATTACAAGCAAGGAGTATAAGACAGATGATTACCGTGCGGTAGTTAGTGGATATAAGCCCAGTCTTGATTTCATGGAGTTGTACAGGGACAATAAAATAATCACTCTTACACCCTTACAGAAAAAGAAACGCTGGGGATTGGGTTTACAGGCCGGATACGGTTATCCGGGTGGTTGGTACGTTGGTGCAGGAATAAGCTGTAACTTGTTCATGTGGTAAATACAAAAATATGATGAAATTATATAGCGAAAAATACAATAATCGATGAAAATTATATATCTCAGAAAGGAGGTAACATGATACGCTAACTAGAATTAAATCCGTACACCGGTATAGTAGAAGGCCGGTTAACCTAACAAATGTAGCTCTTTTGGGGATAGAGTAAAAAGAACCCCAGCACTATAAGTTGACGCCAATCGAACTTTTTAGTATACCAAAAGCATACATAGGTAGTGCCAGGGGTTCATAATATCCTTAACATTCCTATATATGCTTTTGTTCATTTGGTACTATAGTACGATTGGCAAAGGCAAAAGTACAACAAAAAATTAAATTACCATGTGTAAGTCGGAGATTTTTGCCAAAATACTAAACCTTGTAGGAAAAGAAACTGAAGTTTCTACCGAATTAATCCTTTCATCAACCAAAGTGACCGAAGTCGTCGATGCCCGCTCAATTGTAGTGTTCTTCCTTTCCGAATACGGTCTGTATCCAGAACAGATAGCCGTTTTGCTTCATAAGACATCCGCAAGTATCCGTTATATTCTATCCACTTTTGAAAGCCGGAAAAGCACAAACAAAATGATTGCAATATATTTGCAAAATATTCGCAAATCACTTGAAAATGAGTGCTGACTTACGCTATTCATAATATATACTTTTGTGATGCGGTTAATATTGACCGTGTTATAATCGTATATTAATATGAGTGAAACAAAAACTTACGTTTTCCCGGAATCAGGCGGGAACGGTGGTGGTAACGGGATGATGGCAATGCTTGCTCCGTTATTGCAACAGAAAGGTATTGACCCGAACTTGTTGGTTGCCATGCAAGGAAAGAACAATAACGGTTTTGGCGGAGACGGTTCTTCTTTCTTATGGATAATCTTCCTCTTCTTCCTTTTTCCGTTGATGGGACGTGGCGGTTGGGGTAATGGTTTTGGTGGTAACGATGGTGGTGTTCCAGCTAATGCAGGACTTGCCGGACTTATCAACAATGATAACGGTCGTGAGCTCCTTATGAGTGCAATTCAAGGGAACGGACAAGCGATTAATAATTTGGCGACTAGTTTGAACTGCTCAATCGGTCAGGTTCAGAATGCCATCAATGGCGTGATGTCACAGGTACAACAGGTAGGAAATCAGGTAGGGCAAAGCTCAATGCAGATAATCAATGCTATCCAACAGGGTAACTGTCAGATCGCTCAACAGATTGCTTCATGCTGCTGCGAAAACCGTCTGGCTATCTGCCAACAGACAAACACATTGCAGAATGCCATTAACGGTGTTGCAACCGGTCAGGAAAGAGGCTTTGCTTCCGTAGCATACGAAACCCAACGCCAGACTTGCGACCTGCAGAATTCCATCAAGGACAGCACACAGCAAATCCTTGCCGGACAACGTGCGGCTGAAATGCGTGAAATGCAGAACAAGATTGACCATTTGCGTGAAGAAAACAGCACGTTCAAGAGTTCTGCCATGACTTCACAAATTGTGGCGCAGGCCACCGCTCCCCTTGGCGCAGCTTTGGGTGATTTGAGCAGCCGTCTGGCTAAGATTGAATGTGCGCAACCGCCTACATTCCCGATGCCTTATTGTCCGGCTAGCGGTAACTATGTTCCGGTAAACTATTCCGTTCCTGTAAACTTCGGTGTATCTACATTAGGAACTTGCGGTTGCTAAGAAAGGAGGTAATTATGTTATATCCTAACTTAATGTATCCCTACTGGCTTCCGAGCCCTTTCCTGATGAACCGATCCGCAAGGGGAATTAGGAGAATTGATGTTAACGGAATCTACGAACTTTCGACTAACGCTATTCAGTTAACGGATGCAAGCGTAGATTATGGTATTAATCCTCACTGCTACAATGAACTTCCGTGCGAAAGCATAATCCTGTTGAAGGTTCATGCGGATGTTCCGGCCGGTGGAGAAGCCTTGCCTGTATATGTCATAACTCCTAATCTGGGACAGACAACTCTTGCTACTGCTGGGGTTACTACCGGAACATCGAAAGTCCCTGTTGTGGACAGTAATAACAATCCCGTCACCGGGACTGATGTTACAGGCACTACGGAACGTCTTGCTTATCTTAATAAGCGCACAGGCGTTATACGTTTTCTGGAATTTACGGCTTCAACACCGGCTGCCGCCCGCCATGGCGGATTCTGTAAGGTCAAAGTAAAATCTGGAGTGGGAGTAATCCCACTTCTCAAAGAATTAATGAATTATGTTTCAAAGTCTAAGACAATCCAATATCTTTTATATCCTTCAAAAAGGGGAAAATCCTGAATTGAAAATGGGGCAGGTTGTTTCAGTAAGCAATCCTCAGCCTAAATATGGGCAGTATGTGCCGGGACAAACTTACGGACAGAACATGGAAACTGTTGTTGACGTATCGGTCAAAGTTGGTGAAGAAACCATTGATTTCAAACAACTTCCGGCAAATCTATCTATCGCAAACTTTGGTGCTAACGGAGTTGTGGTTTCAGAAAGCCGTGAAGCCATGAACGCTGAGGTTGAATCCATGCTCAGGATAAGCCGGGGAGTGATAGAAAGTGTCCCTTACCATGAGAAGGTTATTTCTTCCTGTGATGCTATGCTTAGGGAGCTGAATCCCCAGTTGGCTAAAGAAAAAGAGCAGGAAGAGAAAATCGGTGTCCTTGAACAAAAGGTATCCGGTGTCGAGAATACCCTTACCGATATAAAAGATATGCTTGCAAAGGCTTTGGGAAGTGGTAGTAACAATCCTAAAAGTAAATAATTATGCAGATAGTTGAAATCACAGAAAGCAAGGTCGAGAAGATGTCCGACTACGCTGAAAAGATGCTCAAATACGGTGGTAAACTGATGCAGTGCATCGAGGAACTTTCCGAAGGCGAAGGCATTGGAAGACGTGAGCGTGAACGTGAATATGATGACGATGACGACCGTTACGATGAAATGGGAGAACGCGGTGGTTCAGGACGTGGTGGTTATGGTGAACGTGGCGGCTACGGAGAAAGACGTGGTGTACGTGGTACCGGACGCTATTCCCGTTACCGTTAATTTGTTTAATTAGGGAGTGGATTATTCTACTCCCTATAACTTTATAAAATCATGAGAAGAGAACCGCTGGATATAAGAGACAGAAGACCGGAAGAGATGGAAGCATACCTTTCACACTTTGGCTGGCACTTCAACAAAAAAATGTGTGAGTTTGCTGTATCTTTGATGAAGAGGATGAACCCTCAAACTGGAAAGAAGGAGCGTATTGAACCAATATCGAAAGAGAAGGTTGACGAATTGCTCACCCGTTACGGGGTAAAGCTTGAAAACAATGTTTTGTACGACTACGTGTACTGGGCTAATCAGTGCAAGGCGGATTTGTTTAAATCCTCCGTGCCCGATGAAGCACACATGGCATTGTACATAAAGGATATGATTGACGATCCGGATGCTCCTGACGGCATGGCAATGTGTATGTGGTACGCAAAGATGAACAGAGCCGGAGAACCGGTAGAGTGGGACGAAATGCTCTGATAAATGATAAGGCAACGGTTTACATTACCCAAGTATGACTGGAGCTGCATGGTTTACTATGCAGTGGATACATATTATACAGAAGAGATACTGGATAATATGCATTCTATCGGTTGCGATGGTGATATGCTCCGTACTGCATACGATAACATAAACTCCGGCAATTTGAACACCGGAGTTACTTACTCCAACTTCGGAACCCGGGAGACTGTAATGGTCATTGCCCTCGCTTCATCCCCGAAGGAGTTCGCCAAGTCATGGCGGCATGAATGCGGTCACATGGCTACCCATATCTGCCAGGCATTCGGTATAGACCCGTACGGAGAAGAAATTCAGTACATAGGGGATGATATCATTGAAAAGATGTGGGAATATGCTAAAACATTGTTGTGTGAATGTGAATGCTGCAAAAACAAGTCCAAACATTTAATACATTAATTCCATGAAAAAGAAACAGGTTCGAAAGGCGCTAAAGAGTGATACACCTATCAATAGCATGTATTCCCTTATTCCAGATAATAGGATGCGGGCTTTCAAAAAGTTTGCCGCCCTGTTCGGATTTACTGAAGAACGGATAAAAACAGTGCTCGAGAATGAGAAACGATAAGCTCGACATATTAATTGAGCAGGCCGATGACCGTTATCACTCGGATTTCTGCCGGCTTCTACTGGTGATGCTATGGAACGCCTAGAAAGGTGGTTGTACTGGCTTGTTCCTCTTGCTATTATTGCAAGGGTTATATCTTTGTGCTTGTCCCTGACTATGTAGTCCGGGATTTTTTATACCTTTGCCGAAAACAAAATATTATGGAAGAAGAAAAGAAATACGACCACGACTCGGTGAATGAGTTGCTCACCTGGGCGAAAGAAACACTGGATAACAAGAGATATCCGGCCGGAGAATTTCAGCTCGATAAGAGTGCAAAGATTCTTAATTGTGCTAATTATCTTGATTCAATGATTTCTATGATTTCAAAGAACTGGGAGAATCCTACGTTTTACCCGACAATTGACCAGCTAAGGTTGTTCAGGGAAAAGGTATCCTAGTAATAGTGAATATCATTTTGATAGCAAAAATAGTTGTTTTCTGTGACAGATAGTAAGTCTGGAATACTTCGATTAGACTATCAAAGTGTTATGTGATGTCCGATAAAATAAAATGATAAAATAGATAGCGAGAAATTAAAGTCTCTTTTTTGTTGAAGTAAAAAGGCAGTCTACCCGACTGCCTTTCTTATTTTATATAACCTTCTTTATCTTTTGAAATCCTTCCAAAACGGTCTTAGGCATAATCTTTGCATATATCTGTGTAGTCTTGATATTGCGATGCCCCAGCATTTTGGAAACAACCTCTATGGGAAGGCCTGAGCCTAAAGCGATGGTGGTGGCAAACGTGTGCCGGCCAATATGCGTACTAACATGCTTCTTGACTCCTGCTGATGAGGCTACCAGTTTTAATGTTCTGTTATATACATCATATGCAAGGTGTGGTAATTGGTAGTCGTATCTGTCAAGTACCTCTATAACGGGCGGAAGAAGGGCGGCAAAAAAGGTAACACCTGTTTTTATCCGTTCATCTTTTAGTATAAAATCATCTCCATGACGCTCTGCTTTTGCAAAGTTGACATTTATAAGGTCTGAATATGAGAGTCCGGTATAACATTGAACTATGAATAAGTCCCGTGCTTTTCTTTCTAATGAAGAAAGGGTTTTGTAATTCCTTATGAGGCCTATTTCTTCCAAGCTAAGTATAGTACGTTCGCGTGGCGTTCCGAGGCTGTCGTGGAATTTTCGGTAGGGATTATCCTGCATCTTTTCAAATTTGATGGCTTCATTGATATACAGTTTGATGACCTTATGATAAGTATGTATAGTTGTTTGCCTCATGAGGTGTCCGTCTACTTTACGTTTTTTGAGATATTCATCCAATAGTGTAATATTGGGATATGTCAAGTCTGAAAAGAATGTTAGGTGCGGGTATTCATTCTTTAGAAAATTAAGCACCTTATAGTGCTGCTTTTGCGTGCTTACGCATGTAGGTCGCTCGCTTATTCGTTTTTCCATGAATTCAACGAATGAACCGCCAATATACACATCATTGATGTGATCAAGATAATCAAGGGAAAATTTTTGCTTGTTTTGGTCTAGTCGGTCAACTAGCTCGTTGATTTCGTTGATTTGTTCTGTGATTTTCTTGTTTAAGCGATCCGCATCATCAATATTCACTATACGTCCAGTCTTGAACTGGTTCTTGTATAGCTTGATTCCTGTGGTGACAAACTTTCGTTTGTTCTCAAATCTAATCTCAATTTGCACTAAGCCTCTTTTCTTTGATGAGGCTGTTTTTTTTCTGTCGAAAACGACTCTAATTTGTACTCTGTTCATAACGCAGTTTGGTTTTAAAAATTGGTATCCGATTTAGCAAAAACGGTATCCGATTTTGGTATCCAAAATGCGCATATATCTTAATAAACCCTTATAAAACCGTACATTTAAATAATATGCGTTTGCAAATATATTGAAATGTAAATAATTAAAGCACAAGTAGTTACGCTTATTAAATTGTCCCAAACTCGTGCTTTATTTTGTGATCCAGCTGGGGCTCGAACCCAGGACCCCAACATTAAAAGTGTTGTGCTCTACCTGCTGAGCTACTGAATCAATCCTTATTTGCGAATCAGTTATTTCCTGATTGCGGGTGCAAAGGTAGT
>ERZ791659.211-NODE-211-length-45732-cov-3.99437_pt1 | contig 45732 bp, 30 predicted proteins | sample MGYA00510053_ERZ791659 | MGnify/ENA primary metagenome ERZ791659 (study PRJEB30046, sample SAMN00715192) | human gut metagenome | study: EMG produced TPA metagenomics assembly of the A metagenome-wide association study of gut microbiota in type 2... | reverse complement strand
CAGGGCTTGCAGACGTATCTTTGCGAGCAGGCTCTTGTCGAAAGAATATGCTAACTGTACGTTACGGATACGGAAGAACTTGCCGTCTTCGATGTAGTATTCGGAATTCAACGTATTGATGGAATGTTTGGAGTTCAATAACGGTTGGCTGTTGGATGTTCCTTCTCCGTGCCAGCGGTCCATGCGTTGTGCCAGATAGTTGAACTGGGCAAAGTTATAGTTGTCCCACGTGCGGAAAATCTGGTTTCCGCCTTGTCCCATCATGTCGATGTCCAACGACCAGTTGCGGTAGTTCACTCCGAGAGAGAAACCGTAAGTTACTTTCGGGGTCGGGTTACCTATCATGGTACGGTCTTCCGGGGTAATCTTGCCGTCACCGTTGACATCTGCGAATTTTAAATCGCCGGGGGCGACAGTGGCAAGCGTATTCTCCGGAGATGAGTTGATGTCGGCTTGCGACTGGTAAACACCCGCTACCTTATATCCGTAGAAATAGCCGATAGGATAACCTGCCATCGTATAGCTCTGCTGCTTGTCTCCGGCAATGATGGAATATCCTTCCTGGACAAGGCTTTTCACTTCGTTCTTGATAGTGGTCAGGTTGGCGCTGACGCTATATCCCCATTCGCCGATCTGGTCGCGCCAGGTTACTGCCATTTCCACACCTTTGTTCTGAATCTGTCCCAAGTTGCCGATGCCCGGAACTGTTCCGGAGATACCGGGAACCTCTGCCAACAAGTCTTTTGTGTTTTTCTTGTAATAAACACCTTCGAAATGCAGGCGGTTGCGGAGCAGGTTAGTCTCAAATCCGGCTTCCCAGGCTTCTACCTTTTCCCAACGGAGATTCGGGTTGGGCAGATATGCCAGCTGGTATCCCGGATAGATGATGGAAGGCTTGCCGAATACGGCAGAGTAAGCGTTGCTCAACAACGGTTCGGCAGGATAGGCCCTGTCCAGGTTCTGGTTTCCCAGTGTACCGTAAGATGCCTTAATCTTCAACATGTCCAGCCACTTGATGTCTTTCATGAATTCTTCTTCGCTTATCAGCCAGCCGCCGCCTAATGAGAAGAAGTTCTGCCATTCGTTGCCCGTATAGGAGAATGCTGAAGAACCGTCGCGGCGGAATGAACCGTTGAACAGGTATTTGCCTTTATAATTGTAAATGACACGTGCGAGCATGGACAATGTGCTGCGTTCCCACTGCGTACTTCCGTTAGTGGCAGTGGCGGCATCTCCAATGCTGACAAACCACTTGTCGGGGTCGTTCGGTATCATCAGCCCCACTCCCTGCTTGCGTGCTCCGTCGAGCCGGCTCAGTGAGTTATAATAGGTAGTGAAGCCTGCGGTAGCAGTCAGGTTATGATTGCCGTTGTCGAAGCTGTTGGTATATGTCAGTACGTAGTCGCTCTGTACTTTCGTTTCATTTTCCTTGAATTGGCTGACTTCCGTTTTTCCTGTTCCCAAAGTGGCGATGTCACCATTGACAGTAGAGTCGTATACTTTGACAATAGGGGTGTAGGTACGTCCATTGTTGGATGCATAGTCCATGGAGAAGGTAGCTCTGAATTTGAAATGTTTCAGGAAATCCACTTCACCGTAGATATTGCCCGATGCGCGGTAGTTCTCGGCTTTGGTCGTGTTCGCCTTCAAATCTACGTCCACCATCGGGTTGTTGATTTGTGCCTTTTGGAATTCGGGCAAGGCGGTGTATAGTCCATATTCATTATTGTATACGGGAGCGATAGGAGTGGCACGAAGTGCGTTCAATACTTGCTTGGAATCGGCAGGGAGCATACGTGCACCGTTGAACTGGAATCCGACTTTCAGGAAATCCGTGATTTTATAGTCATTGCTGGCATTGATGGTCACCTTGCTGAATTTCTCATGCTCGATGTTGCCTTGCTCGTAAGAGTAGCCTACGCCCAGGTAGAAACTATGTTTGGGCGAAGCTCCCGTGATACTGATATTGTTGTTGGTGATAAAAGCGTTCTGGAATATCTCGTCCTGCCAGTTGGTGTTTGCATCCCATCCGGTGTAATCGAACGGAGCATCTCCCTGGTTGGCGAGTTGTTCGCTATACAGTTCCTTGAATTGCTCGCCATTCACCATTTTCACCTTATCCACTACTTTCTTGAATCCGAAGGACGTGTTTATGTTCACTAATGTCTGTCCTTCTTTCGCTTTTTTGGTGGTGATGATGATAACGCCGTTCGCACCGCGTACACCGAAGATGGCGAGGGATGACGGGTCTTTCAGAATCTCCATGGATTCGATGTCTTCGGGGTTGAGGAAGTTGATGTTGTCGTTGAACAGTCCGTCAACGATGTAGAGGGGTTTGTATCCGTTGATGGAGTTTGTACCGCGGATACGGATTTCCGGGTCGGCACCGGCACGTCCCGAGTTTACGATTTGCACGCCTGCCACCTTGCCTTGCAGGGAGGAAAGCGGGTTCATCGCCGGCTTGTTGGCCAGTTCTTCCCCTTTGATGTTGGTGATGGAACCCGTCAAGTCTCTTTTCTTCGCACTACCGTATCCGATAACTACTGTTTCGGCAAGTACTTGCGAATCTTCTTTCAGGGTGACGTTGATAACGGTCTGCGCACCCACTTTGATGCTTTGTGAAGTCATACCTACGTATGAAAATACAAGTACGTCCTCCGGGGTGACGGAGATTGAATACTTACCGTCCATATCTGTAATGGTTCCGGTGGAAGTTCCTTGTACGAGCACCGATGCGCCGATTAACGGCTCATTGGCAGCATCCGTCACTGTTCCTGTCACTGTCTTGGTCTGTGCAAAGGCAGATGCGGAAACCAGTAGCAGGCAAGTGAGCGCAATGACGCCCTTTAGCCTGGCGGCTTTTGTCTGAAGATGTTGTAAAAGTCTAGTCCTCATTGCATTAAATTTTTCCATTTGTTACTATTTAGGTTGAAGTCTTTTTTTCTGCCGTCTGCCGGCGAAAGTAACAAAGGAAACAAACTAGACTCAAAAAAGATTTTGGAAAAAGAAAGAATGCCCGATTTTAACACAAAAAGTAAAGGCGGAACAACCGTTCCGCCTTGTACACTCTATTGATTTTAACTTTTCCTGTTTTAAAACATTTCTTCCGCAGTTTTCATGCATTGAATGACATCTTCCTTTGTTCCGCTGAAAGGGCCGGATTTCTCAATTTTCAATGTAGACATAGCTGCCGCAAAGCGCCCTGCTTCTTCGATACTTGCACCTGATACCCGTTGGTACAGGTAGCCGATAGTATAAGTGTCCCCACATCCTGTTGCATCCACTACTTCTTTAGGCTTATATGCCGGGATGCGGTAAAAGTCGGTTCCGTTGAAAATAAGCGAACCCATGCTTCCGAGGGTGACTAATACTTCTTTTACTCCCCATTCGTATAACCGACGGGCGGCTTTGTGCGGGTCGTCAAGACCTGTCAGCACTTCCATCTCGTGTTCGTTGACTTTCAGAAAGTGGATGTATTGAAGTGCTTCCCGTTTATCTGTCCAGTCTACAGGATACACGTGCGTGTCACGTACTTCGCGAAGGTAACCTTGTGAGTCCACCGCAATCAGTCCTTTTCGGGAAAGTGCTTTGATTACTTCCAATGAGAAATCATCAGCCAGCAAAGAACCGAGATGATAAATCTCCGCATTCACTCCTTCCAGTTCGGTAGCGGTGAACGGGTCAGCTTTGGCTAGTACACGTTGGGTACGGTCGTCAGGGTTGGCACCGTAGATATTTTCGAAATATACTGAATATTTGCTGGGTAGTGCGGTTACATCAATGTCAAGTTCGTGTAGTTGTTCTACCACATTCATTTCGGTAGCACCGACTGCTGTCACCAATGCGTAATCAATATCATTAAAATGACGGATGGCGTGCGAACAATAAAAGGCAGTTCCGCCTGGCATATAGACTGTGTTTTGCGGGGTAACCACTTTGTCCAGTGTGATGTGACCGATACAGCAAAGTTGATGTTTATTCATATCCAATCAATTAAAAAAAGCCTTCAAGACAGTATCTTGAAGGCTTTTAGTTTTATTTTTGTGCGGATGATAGGACTCGAACCTACACGCCTCACGGCACCAGATCCTAAGTCTGGCGCGGCTACCAATTACGCCACATCCGCATGTGTAGCTTTTTGTTTAGCGGTGCAAAGATAGGAAGATTTTCTGATTTGACAAATAATTCGGTAATAAAGTTATTCACTTAATATCTCGAATGCCTTTTCAATCAGGGTATCTTTGTGCTTAAGTTGGTCTGATTCAGACATGTTGATGGCAACGTCCGGTGCAATACCTTCTTCCAATGATTTCTTATTTTTATCAAAGTGAGGACTAGCAGAGAAGCGGATACTCCATCCATTTGGTAATTCCGATGAAAAAGGAAGTCCTGAACCACCACCAGTCCAGTCACCCACCTGGATGATTTTTTTCTCTTTATCATTTTTATTCAGACTGCGCATTATATTGACGAAGTCATTTGTTGCACTGTAACACCGACGATTGGTTAGTATTACAACTTTTTTCTGCCATCGGATGCTGTTGGATGGCTCCAGATAAATCGGTTCGAAGTCAGAGAAATCTTTATGTCCCGGGCCGGTTTTATGCTTAATATATCCGGTTAGGGTTAACTTGTCAGTAAAGCGGGCGGCGATACGGGTAGAATTAGTAAGGTTTCCTCCCCCATTATCGCGTACGTCAATGATTAGTCCATTACAAGGAGCCAAATAGAGAAGAACCTCATCCAGATTACCATTCCCGACTCCTGCGCTGAAACTTTCGTAACGGATATATCCTATATTATTATCGAATATCTTATATTTCAAGCCGGAAGCAGTGTAATAACCACTGCTGGCACTACCCAGGTAAGTCTGATAGAGAATATCTTCCCGGTAGTTCCAGTCATAGCCCTGATACCAGTCGTCATAAAAAGAAGTACGTTTGGCGGAGGAAAGATTGACATGTCCGTCTTTCAGGATATACAGCATCTGGCTTAGAATATCGAACAGGTCATCGTTGGACATGGTCGGTATAATCAGCTTTCTGTATTCTTCGTGAACGGCATCCCAGTCAATTCCTTTTGCTTCCAGAAAACAGTACTGTTCGTCAATAATCTTCCATAGTTGTTCGAAGTTGCCTATGGGATCATTGGCATACTCATCCTCTCTGATACAGCCGGTCAATATCGGCAGGCAGCAGAACAGCAAAAGTATTTGTATAATCTTATTTCTCATTCTTGTTATCTCTCACACTTTGAAGTTTCAACATTAAATTTTTTGTTCTCTTAATAAGCTCTTACCGCAGAGGGCAAGACTGATTCTTTTTTATTTCGGATACGGTATAGGTCTTTCACAAATCCTACCATGAATACATGGGAGTAGGTGTGTGTCTTGATATTATTTACTTTGTATTGTTGTAAATCAGCCAGATAGCTGAATCGCATTTTAGTGCATCCTATCGGAAGGTCGACAGTCAGCATCTGCCGGAGCGAAGGCTGATTGTGCAGGGAAGTGAATTTTATCACTCCGCTAGAGTTGCCCAAGGAGAATATCTCATAATAGGATTGTCCGTAGTGCGGTGAGAAAAGCATTCCCATTACAGGCAAATTGACCTGATAGCGCAACACCATCGGATATCGTTTGATTTTCAGATGCCAGATTGCCATTCCCGAAGCGTCCAGGTTTACATAAGCTCTTGCAGAAGCAGGATTGTTGGTGTTTCGGAGATTGTAAACAAAGCCACCGTTAGCGTCTATCAATCCACCTGCCAGCAACTTGAAGTTCTCCGTCAGCCGGAACTGGTAGTGAAGACCATAATTCCAATTGACCAGACCGGAGAAAGTGTTATTGTTGTCGGCACGGTTGTGTGTATAACCGATGTCTGCCTGGAAGAAATTCTGCACGGAAATATTCCCGTCGAACAGTTTGGTCATCCGAATCGTTTCGCGGGAAACACGGAAGTCGATTCCTTTGTATTCCTGAGGTGAAAGATAGGTGTCGAACACATTGGTAAATCCGATACCGTACATGGTGGCACGCGTTACATAGCGATGGGTTTGCAGACTGTCCGCCTGTGCTTGTAATTTTGTGCAGAGGGCGAACAGGATGCATCCTGTCAGCCCCCAGTATATTAGTTTTTTCTTCATCAGAATAACTTCATCTGCCCGGTGATTTCGTCAATAATATCTCCTTCGCTCTTGCCGTTGTCCGGATCCAGATTCTCCGGTTCTTCTTCCGGTTCTTCCTGCGTTTGCTGTTCGGGTTCGGGGAAACGGGTCGGCTCAAGTTCGTTAATCGTCTCAACCGTGTAGGTGGTGATACGTTTGCCTTTTGCCTTGAACCCTTTGACAGCGATAAATTCATCCGCATCAATTTCCAGCGGGTCGCGGAAACTGTCATGTCCACCGAATACAACTTCCAGGCGTGGGTAGTATTCATCGGTCAGTAAGATGAGACGGTTGTTCTTGTTCTCGCCTAGGTAGTTCTGCTTGCGGTTAGAACCTTCAAAACAGAAACGTTTCAGGTACGGATAATTTTGTTGGTCGGCATCATAAAGAGCGGCAGTCCATATCTTGTTGGGGTCGAACTTCTCAACGATGCTTACATTATCTTCGTAGTGGTTGCTCAGGTCGAAGTTACTGTTGTAGAAATCACCGTTGTTCAGGACTACCAATATGGTGTCTTCACTCTGGAATTCGCCCAGATATTCACCCCGGCCGTCGTAGTTGAGGCGGAGAATGTCACGGTCGAACCATACTTTACGCCCGCCGAGGGTCGAACCGCCTTTCTGTTTCAGGGTGATTTTGTGTATCGGCAGACGGGTGAGGATGATACCGCGTGCCTGTCGGCCTTTAATACCCACTTCGCTGAAGTCTTGTTCGAAGATGATACGGCGTACGCGTGGGTTGGGTTTCAACGTAACCTTGATGATTTCGGCTTCTCCGTTCGGATTGGCACTGAAATAGGTGATACGTGAATCGGGGGTACCTTGGGTGACGTCATATTCACGGTCGCGGACTACGGAAGTCACGGCAAAGCGTTTGACATAGGTCGTTCCCTCTTTCCCATCGCGGTATGCTACGTTGTAAATCGTCCGTTTGTCGTTCTTCTTGAATACGTTGACGTAAAGAACATTCTTGCCGACAAACTTCTTGTCGGCAACAGGCGTAACGAGGTACTTACCGTCGCGGAAGAAGATGATGACATCATCAATATCCGAACAAGAAGCCACAAATTCGTCCTTCTTCAAGGCTGTTCCGATAAATCCTTCTTCAAGGCTGTTCCGATAAATCCTTCTTCACGGTTGATATAGAGCTTTTCGTTCGCTTCCACTACTTTGGCGGCTTCGATGGTGTCGAAGTTGCGCAGTTCCGTACGGCGCGGGAAGTTCTTGCCGTATTTGTTCTTCAACATCAGATACCAGTTGACGGTATAGTCTACGATATGCGCCAGATGGTCGTCAATTTCGGCGATGTCCTCTTTCATCCGGGCGATGAGTTCGTCCGCTTTGTCCGAGTTGAATTTCAGGATACGTCCCATTTTGATTTCCATCAGTTTGAGAATATCCTCTTTGGTCACTTTACGGATAAATGTCGGATAATAGGGTGTCAGGCGTTCGTCGATATGTGCGCAGGCTGCGTCCATATCTTTGGATTGCTCGAATTCTTTGTCCTTATAGATACGTTCTTCGATAAATATCTTCTCGAGAGAAGAGAAGTGCAGTGCTTCCAGTATTTCACCTTTCTTGATTTCCAGTTCCTGTTTCAGCAAGTCCATCGTGTTGTCTGCCGACTTTTTCAGGACTTTACTGACAGTGAGGAAGTGCGGTTTGCTATCGTCGATAACACAGCAGTTGGGCGAGATGCTCACTTCGCAATCGGTGAAAGCATAGAGGGCGTCTATCGTTTTGTCCGATGATGTGCCGGGTGCCAGATGCACCAATATTTCTACGTTGGCAGCCGTGTTGTCGTCTACCTTGCGAATCTTGATTTTTCCTTTGTCGACAGCTTTCAGGATGGAGTCGATGACGGATGAAGTGGTCTTGCCGTAAGGAATCTCCGTGATGGCAAGTGTCTTGTTGTCGAGCTTGTTGATTTTCGCGCGTACTTTCACTGCTCCGCCGCGTTCGCCGTCATTGTATTTGGCTACGTCGATGGAACCGCCCGTCTGGAAGTCGGGATAGAGTTGGAACTCTTCGCCGCGCAGGTAGCTGATAGAAGCGTCGCAAAGTTCGTTGAAGTTGTGCGGCAGAATCTTGGAAGAAAGTCCTACGGCGATACCTTCCACTCCCTGTGCCAGTAATAGCGGGAATTTCACGGGAAGAGTGACCGGTTCCTTGTTTCGTCCGTCATAAGACAGCTTCCATTCGGTAGTCTTGGGATTGAAAACGACATCCAAAGCAAACTTGGAAAGGCGCGCTTCGATATAACGGGGAGCGGCAGCACCGTCTCCGGTAAGGATGTTACCCCAGTTACCCTGGCAGTCGATTAACAAATCTTTCTGTCCGAGCTGCACCAGGGCATCTCCGATGGAAGCGTCACCATGCGGATGGAACTGCATGGTGTGTCCCACAATGTTGGCAACTTTGTTATATCGTCCGTCGTCCAGACGCTTCATGGAATGCAGGATACGTCGCTGAACAGGCTTTAAACCGTCGTTAATATGGGGGACGGCACGCTCAAGAATCACATACGAAGCATAGTCCAGAAACCAGTTCTGGTACATGCCTGTCAGTTGATGTTTTACGTTTTCGTCCCGCGCGTCCGCCGGTTTGTAGTCTGAATGTTCTTCCGGTATCTCGTTAATTTCGTCACTCATATATCAATCTTCGCTTTGCTTTTACAACAAATTTTCTTCCTGAACATCAAAAAAGGGGATGTCCACGCAAAAATACGAAATAAATTCATATGAGGACGAAAAGAACTCACGTTTTTCCATCCGTACGGTGGAAAAGCATATCGAACTGGCTCTTCGTACGTTTAAGGAACAGTTGGGGGGATTCTTTACGTTGCTGATGGGTGTTCTATTTTAATTACTCCCATTCCTTTCAACATACTCTGTTGGAGAGCATCCATAAACAGCTTTGAAACAGCTACAAAAATAGGAGTGACTGTTAAAACCGACTAAAGTTGAAACCTCTGAGACCGTAATCTTCTTTTCAATTAATAGGCGTGCAGCCATCTGTAAACGTGACCTACGCATAAATTCGGTAGGGGAGAAGTTGGTCAGTTGTTTGATCTTATAATAGAGATTCGTTTTACTCATTCCGATTTCATTGCAGAACTTCTCAATATTCAACTCTGGATTAGAGATGTTTTCTTCCATGACAGAATAAAGTTTCTGTAAGAAACGGTCATCAGCTGAAGTGATATTGGCTCCTATATCATGGGTATTAAAATTCTTGCTATATAAGTCTTTCAATTTCTCTCTGGAAGTGAGAAGATTCACAATGCGAGCTTTCAGATGCATCATATTAAATGGCTTGGTAATATAATCATCTGCCCCTATTTTCAATCCTTCTTCTACTTGTAGGACAGTTGTTCGTGCAGTGAGCAGGATAACGGGAATATGTCCGGTGCGTAAATCGTTTTTTATGATACGGCATAGTTGGATGCCGTCTGTCCGGGGCATCATAATATCACTTACTATCAAATCCGGCATATAGCTGAATGATTTTATTTTAGCTTCTTCTCCATCTGCAGCTTCTATGATATTATATAGTGTTACCAAATTTCGTTTCATGTAGTGCCGCAATTCTTTATTGTCCTCTACGATTAATATTGTATGTTTTTTGTTTTTTGTGTGCTCCTCTGTTTCATCAGGTTGTTCGTCGGAATCAAATTCAGTTAGTGATAAATTAGTGTAGCGTGTAATATTTTCACTATCCTTGTAATTCTCAATAATTTCATCAGTCGACAAATGAGCATTCCCTAATGGCAATTCTACAAAGAAAGTACTTCCCTGTTCCAGTACGCTTTCCACATAGATACGTCCCTTGTGCATTTCTACAATAGCTTTTGTCAGGTATAATCCGATACCAGTACCGGGAGTAGACGAATCCGATTCGTTAACCTGATAGAAAGGATCGAAGATGGCGCTTAATTTATCCTCTGGAATACCGATACCTGTATCTTTTATTGTTAATAGGATAGAGTGGCTCCTTTCTTCATTATAAGTTATCCCTATTTCTATCTTCCCGCCATTAGGTGTGTTTTTTATGGCATTAGACAATAAATTGAACAGAACTTTTTCCATTAATCCACGGTCATACCATAGATTAACAGGATTGTCTGTCATGTCGTAAGAGAGAGTAATTCCTTTCGAATGTGTGAGTTCCTTGAATGCAAGTACAATTTCTTCGATAAATTTTGAAAAATTACCTTCCGCAGCTCTTAAATTCATTTTACCGGCTTCTTTTTTCCTGAAATCCATTAGTTGGTTAATTAGGAACAAGAGGCGTTTGGAATTGCTGTACATCAGTTCCAAAGGCTTTTTGATAGTAGAGGGTAAATCCGGTCGGTTTAATAATTCCTCTAGAGGTGCGATGATTAAAGTTAAAGGAGTACGTAACTCATGGGAAAAATTAGTGAATAAGTTGATGCGGTCATTATGTAATTTCTCCGAGTTCTCCTGCTCCATTTGCTTTATATGTACATCATTCGTCAACTTTATTCTTACCTTTAAATAATGCAGGTATGAAATGGTGATGCCCAATAAAATGAGAATGTAGATTCCTATTGCCCACCAGGTTTTCCAGGGTGGTGGCAATACTTCCAACCGGACACTGATTCCTTCTTCATTCCATACGTTATCGTTGTTGCAAGCTTTTACATGGAATATATATTTGCCCGCAGGTAGGTTGGTATAATGCGCCATAGTCCGGTTGCTGACATGAATCCAGTTTTTATCAAACCCTTCCATATAATATGCGTACTGGTTCTGGTCGGAACGTATGAAATTCAGTGCACGATAGTCGAATGTGATATTTGATTCATTGTAATCCACTACAATTACATCTTCGTGTATGTTTAACTGTTTTAATGGTATCCTTTTATTATTAATTGAGATGTTTTTTATAACAACAGGCGGGATATTGGTATTTGTACTTCGGTGGGAAGGATTAAAAGATACAATGCCGATGTCACCTCCGAAATAACAGGTGGAATCTGTGCGCAAGCAAGAACGTAACGCGAACTCATTGACTTGAAATCCGGTGAAGTTGCTTATATTTTTCTCTTTTGGAGTAATTTTGGCAACTGACGAGAAGGTGGAAGCCCAAATATTCCCATTTGTGTCTCCTGTAATGGCGCAGATTGTATTTGATTTCAGACCATCATCAATCGTATATTGATGTGCGACTTCCTTGTCGCTTGTCAGGCCAATGATACCTTGCCTGGCAGTGGCTACCCAAATTTGGTTGTTAATGTCACGATATAACTGATTGACACAAATATTTAACCCATTTTTGTCTACATGAAGAAAGGAAGAGCAGTCTTGAGTTTGAAAGTTGTAGCGGTAGATTCCATGCGAATTGCTTCCTAATAAGAAATAACCGTCTCCATCCTCTAAGATAGAGCAAATATTGCTGAATGTAATTTCTTTACCAGAAGGTAAATAGAAACTGGTTTGTATATTTCCTTCTGCGGAAATGTAAACCAATCCTCTTGTACCGGAGATTCCTAACAAAATATTGCCTTTGGAGTCAGGATGGACTGTGATAATCGAAGATCCTCCTGGTAACGTGATAGTGCGAAGTATTTTTTTCTGGTGAATATCAAAAAGAGAGAGTTTGCCGCTATTAGTTCCTATATATAATATGGAACCATTGTTGTACAAACAAGTTACGATATTCGAACGGAAGTCGAAATCTCCTTCCTTATTGTTAATATTATAACGTACATATTCTCTTTTCAGAATGTCATAGTGAAGTAGGCCTCCTCCTTCAAGTCCTATCCATATTCCGTTGACATCATTTACCAGTGGACCTACAATACCCAGTAATCTTTTTCCTTCAAATGTAGGGGTGTAAAACTGGAAAAAGTTATTGTTTTGCAGATTGAAGTAATTGACTCCACCGGCCCATGTACCCAACCAAATGGTGTTGTCTTTATCACAATAAGCGGAATGAATGGAAAAGTGGGATAATCCGTTTTGATTATCAGATTTCTGTTGATAGGCAGTGAAGATTTTCTTTTGAGGATTAAAAATGTTGATTCCGTTGAATGTGCCGACTAGAATATTACCAACATGGTCTTCTGTAATGCATCTGACTGAGTTGTTACTAATGCTATTAAGATTGTGAGCTTGATTAATGTAATGCGCTTTGATTGCTAACTGACGGTCTAATACAAATAAACCATTCTCAGATGTTCCGATATAAATGGAACCATCTGTTCCTTTATATAGTATTTTAATTCCAGAAATAATCTGTTTGTCGGGAAGGGGGAAGAATTCATTTTGTGAGGAGTTGAAAAGCAGCAATTCATTGTCAGTGCCGACCAAATAATTATTATCAGTATCCAAATCAATAATAGTATTGATCCGGAAATTTTTAGTGGTGTCCGGAGAATAATGAATGAAGTTCTGATAGTCGGAATCAAATAAATTAAGTCCGTTGTCTGTGCATATCCATACTTTTCCTTTGGAGTCTACATAAACTCTGCGGATGATACTTGAACTGAGCGAGTGTTCGTCACCTTCTTTAGCATAGAACTGTTCGAACTCTTCTGTTGTCGGAGAATATCGGTTTAATCCGTATAATGTGCCGATCCATAATGCTCCTTCTTTGTCTTTACCTAATGAGATCACATAATTATTGGATAAGGAAAGAGAATCATTAGTCCGGTTCTGAAAGACATCTATTGAATATCCATCATATCGTGCCATGCCATCTCTGGTGGCAAACCATATATATCCCTGATCATCCTGAATGATATCAAGTACACTCATTTGAGGCAAGCCCTGACGAGTGGTCAGAGATTCGAAAGAAACGTTCTCGGCATATACGGCTTTTGTATATACGAAGAATAAAATAACGAGTAAAATATGATAAGCAGATGAATAATGACGCATAAACAATTTGCAATTACCGATACAAATAAAAACAATTATTCTATAACCAGCAACAATACTGCTCCGTTTAAATTCAGTTGAGCATGTTTTCGAGCATAATTTCCAATCCGTTGTATTCAAAGAAGTCCATGCCGCGAAAACTTGGATGTTGTTTTCCCTGATTATAGATATCAGACAACGTTTCAATCAGATATTTCCATCCGTTGGGTTGCAAAGATGTATTCTCGTTACCTTCGTCACCGTAAGTGTTCACACTCACTTTGACGCATATACTTACTGCATTCTTATAGAGCTTATCCGCGTTTCCGAGTAAAGGAAGGCTACGGTTCCATATTACTTCTGCACGGTTATAATAAGCCATGACATGAACAGACTCACAATGTTGCAGAAACTGTGTCGTACTGCCATAAGATAACTGTCCCTCATTATATTTAGGCTGATACAGGAAAGATACTGATTCTTTAAGATTGAGAGGGGATAAATTAAAAGAAGCTCGTTGAAGAATAGTAAGTGTGCGTTTAAGAAGCAGATCATTTTCTTTCCCGATACCATAATGATGATTACTGTCCCAATAGATATCCAATCCTTCCGGAACCTGTTCAGCTCCCGACTTCAGGGTATGAGGTTCAAGATCGGCCATGATACCATCCAGCTTTTCAGTGCTATAGACTGTTTGATTATAAAGTTCCAAATTACCAAGATCCTCATAAAGAAGATCCTGGTCGATATATAGTTGGGGGTTACTCAACAGTAAAGCAAATACTTTGATATTATGTGAATGTAAGAATGAAATAAATGTTCTCATCCATTGGAAGTTACTACTGTTTATAGTGGATAAGGTCGATTTCGGAGTAGATACATAAACTTCATTGAATCCCAATAAAATGATCCGGGATGCTAATTTCTCGGGGGCATTCAAATATTTGTTGATAGTTTGAGAATATACATATATACCGTTTTGGTTGGAGTTAGTTGAGTGAGTAGTGACGTGAAACTGCTTTACTCTGTCCATTACGGATGTGGTAAAATCAGCTTGTTCAACTAAAATTTGGTTGTTTGGAGCTGTACCTCCATTATTGGGGGTCTCCTCTTGTTCTTCGCTTGTCTGGCAAGAGGCAAAAAATAATAAAAAGAATAAAGAGAGGTATGTTCCTGTATGTTTCATGAATCAATGATTGTTATTATTCTTTTCATAGTCTTTCCACATCATTTCAAAACCTTGAAACTCGAAAATATCGATACCTCTGAAGGATACGAACTGAGAAGATTTGTCCATTAAAAATTGAAGGGCGTTGATCATGTAATCCCAACCGTGCGTTTGGAAAGAAGTGATAGGACCTTCATCTCCAACTGTGCCCAAACTTGTCTTAACACATACACTAACCGTTTTTTCTTTGTCACCAGCTGCTACTAATATGGGTTTTGCCATTTCAAATACCCGTTCTGCCTTGTAGTTATAAGCCATGACGATTAGTTGGTTGCAATATTGTAAAAACTCTTTTGCACCTCCATGCTCCAGCAGTCCGTTATCTACCCTGGGCTGAAAAAAGAATCCTAATGCCTGGCTCAAAGGAAGTGGTTTCAATTCCTTTTGTGCCATTCTCATTACTTCCACTGTACGTTTCAATAGTAGGTCATTGTCTTTTCCCTTACCGAAATTATTTTTGGAATCCCAGTATAAAGTCAATCCTTTCGGATAGTCAATAAAACCTTTTTTGAGAATATGGGGCTCTAAGTCTGCTGATACACCGTCAAACCGTTGTTTCTTCTTTACTGAATAATTATAATCGATCACTAACTTACAATCATCCAACACACGCATATCCTCAACATATAAACGGGCACTGCTTAATCTTAATGCATGTATTTTCATTCCATATAAGTGAGCTTCTTCTATGAATGCTTTTTGCCATTTCAAGTAGTCGTCAGACTTGCCGGACAGAGCCTTCTCTGAACCTAAATATACATCCGTAAAACCTAATACGGCTAAACGTGCCGCTAATACTTCCGGTGTTTTCAAATAGTCATCAATACTACGCTTGGTATAGATGTACACTCCGCTTCTGTATCCTTGTCCGGTCTTCAATACCTTTTTAAACTCGGCAGCCCGTTGCAACTGTTTCTCGCTAAGTTTTGCTTTAAGAGCCGGGTCTTCTGCTGCAAAAGACAAATTATACAGCAAACAGGCAAGAATTAAAAGAAGTGACTGTTTGGTTCTCATTATTCTATCCATATTAATCTTTACTTTATTTCAATTTCGTCAATAAATAGTAATCCCGGTTCTCCTTCCCGTTCTTTAGGAACAGGAAAATCACCTAAGTTGTGGGGTAACTTTCCGTTTTTGAATCTCAGTTTTACATAACGTGCCTTTTGAGATTCAAAATTAAACTTTTGCTCGAACATTTGCCATTTATTTTCTATGGTATAGGTGAATTTCTTAGAAACAATCCGTTTGAAAGAAATAGAGTCATTTGAAATTTCAATATCGACCGACTTGGGGGCAACGGCTTCCTGCCCATATCCATTCATCACTCCGTAACGTATTTCTTTGAAAGAAGTCAGGGTATCAAGATCGACAACAATCTCGGTGTATCGGGCTGGCTTGAAGGCAACCCAAGGATGCACATGGTTCAAGTAACCGCGTATGCCATTTGTCAGACCGCAGAAATTAAATTCACTGTAATCTTTGGCTCCCGGATTATCAGGCTTGAACCTATAAGCTACGTTCGAAGAAGTCTTTTTGCCGGTCGCCTTGTTTACAAAGAAAGATTTCTGAGTAACTTTACCAACTTGTTTACCATTATTGAAAATGGCCGCTTTGATATGGGTGTCCCTGGTGATTTTAATAGGTTGGGTATATGTAGCATCTTTTATGGTCGGTTCATTCCCATTCAGTGTATAATGGATTTCAGAACCGGGCATCATCCCTTTTAATCGTATTTCGAAAGATTGTGTACGGCGGTTGAATGTTCCGTCAATATAGGCATCGAAATAATTGCGGCATGCATGGACAGACTGATAATCCAAACGTTTGTAGTGCGGATTGAGATTCGTCAGGAATTCTTGATAACGTTCAGGCTTATTCGTTCCCCAAGCAACTTCCGCAAAAGCATAAAAACGAGGATACATATAGTAATCCACTACTTGAGGGGTTTTCATATATGGTGTCCATAATGCAGCTTCTGTGCCTAGGACGTATTGACTTAAATTTCCCTTTAGTAGCGTGGATAAAGGGTTGAAGCGATAGATTTGTTCCATAGGGAGAAAACTGCCGGATCCCACCGGAGCAAATTCCGGGTCTTCCTGATAATAATTTAAATAAGTATCTGCATTAGGAATCATAATAACAGGATGACCGGCTTGGGCAGCCTTAATACCACCTTGTTCACCTCTCCATGACATTACTGTTGAATTAGGAGCCAAGCCACCTTCCAATATTTCATCCCAACCAATCAGTTGTTTTCCCTTTGCGTTCAGAATCTTTTCTACACGATGAATGAAATAGCTTTGCAAACCACTCTCGCCCTTTAGTTTTAAATTCTTTATTAACTGTTGGCAATGTTTACATTGTTTCCAGGCCGCTTTGGGACATTCATCCCCGCCAATATGGATATACTTTCCGGGGAAAAGTTCCGCAACCTCAGTGAAGACATCATTCAGGAACTGAAATGTCGTCTCTTTCGGACAGAAAACATTATCAAAAATGCCGAAGTTTTTCACTACTTCATATTCTTTTTTTATTCCGCAGGACAATTCTGGATAAGCAGCTACTGCGGCAGAACTATGTCCTGGCAGTTCTATTTCGGGAATGATCGTGATATAACGTTGCTCTGCATATGCCACAATTTCCTTAATATCTTCTTGCGTATAGAATCCTTGGTGTTCTACTCCGTCGGGAATAACCGGTGCATGAAAATGTTTGTACCCTGTTTGAGTATATGGTCTGTATGCCCCGACTGAAGTAAGACGCGGATATTTCTTTATTTCAATTCGCCATCCCTGATCTTCTGTCAGGTGAAAGTGGAAATAATTGATTTTTTGGGCGGCTAACCGGTCTATAAATTCCAATACATATTGTTTGGGCATAAAATATCTGGCAACATCCAACATCATTCCCCGGTAACCGAAACTGGGCTCATCTGCGATATGAGCACAAGGAATCTGCCATACCACCTGATTTCCTATGAAATCAGGTGAGCAGATTTCAGCTGGTAACAGTTGCAGGATGCTTTGCACTGCATAGAAGAAACCGACAGGTGATGCGGCTTTTACAATGATTTTCTCAGGTGATATGTTTAATAGATAAGCTTCTTTACCCAAAGACTTGTCTTGGGTGAAGACGATATCTGCATATATATTATCTTGAGCAATAGTCAATTGCAAACCTGATACTTTAGATAATCTATTTATGAAATCGGTAGCAATCTGATGAACCTCTTTATCCTTGGAAGGTATTGACAATTGCATATTACTTTGAAAAATAAAGTATCCTTCCATTGCCTGAAGGGCTTTGGGGTAGGGGATAATGGGGTACTTGCCGTAAGCATGAACCTGACCGATTCCTAATAGGATAATAGATAATAAAGATATAAAGTATTTCATATAAATCTATTTAGACATAAATATACTGGAACTGTCATTGTCAATGTATAATGTGGCATGGGGATGATTTCTTAAAATAGAAGCAGGACATTGGGGAGACACCGGTCCTCTTAATGTTTCGTTTACAGCCCATGCCTTTGTCTTTCCAGGCACTATGCAGAATAGATAATCAGCTCTGTACAGGGCGGGTACCGTAAGAGTGAGCGCATGAGTTGGAACTTTGTCAATATTGGCGAAACATCCGTCGTTAACTTGTTGTTGTCGGCACTTTTCATCAAGATCGACAACTTTCACCAAATGTGGATCTTGAAAGTCCGCCACATGAGGGTCATTAAAAGCAATGTGTCCATTTTCTCCGATTCCCATGAATACAATATCAGTGGGGTTGTTTTGTAAGAGTGACGTATATTCCCGACACGCTTCTTGTATGTTTTCCGCCTGATCGTTCAGAAAGAAAACATTCCGAAAAGGTACTTTGGAAAAGATATGTCTCTGCAAGAAGTTACCAAACCCTTGAGGTGCATCTTTTTCCAGCCCTATGTATTCATCCATATGAAATGCATTTACCCTTTTCCAGTCTATGTCTTCCATTTGACTCAGAGCATCCAAAAATTCATTTTGGGATGGAGCTGCCGCAAATATAATATTAGCGATATCCTTTTCTTTTAATAATTTTTTCAGGCATATGGCAGCTTCTGAAGCTGCCTGGATTCCCATTGAGATGCGGTTTTCGCTGATTTTTACTGATAAATTATCTATCTTCATATCTTTCGTTTTTTGTTTTATAAGTTTTCATATATAATATTTCCTTTGACCATGGTCATTTTAATATCGATGTTCTCATTGAATAAAATCAAATCGGCATCTTTTCCTTTCTGCAAACTACCTTTATGTTGTTGGATATCCATTATTCCGGCAGGAGTTGCCGATACCATTCTGACTGCGTCACATAAAGGTATTTCCGCTATTTTAGTGGCTGTACGCACCAATCTGTCAGCAGTCGCTACACTACCAGCGAAAGCCGAGCGATCCGGTAGTTTGGCAACTCCGTCTTCAATGAGCACCTCTTGTCCTTCTTCGATACTGCCAAGGATACTTTTTCCGTCCGGCATACCCGCGGCTCTCATTGAATCCGTAACCAAAGCAATATTTTCTGCTCCCTTAATTTTATAGACTAATTGCATCAGGCTTTTAGGTACATGTATTCCATCTGCAATAATCTCAAGAGTCATTCCATTTATCAGATAACCGCTCTCAATGACACCGGCATACCGGAAAGCATTTTTTCGGGTAATTCCTGACATGGCGGAATAGAAGTGGGTGATATGCCGGTATCCACAATCAAATGCTTTCAGAACTTCTTCATAAGTCGCATCTGTGTGGGCGATTGAAGGTAATATCCCTCTGTTATCCAAATAATTTCCCAACTCAAGTGCTCCCGGAAGTTCGGGGGCTATGCTCCACCGGGCTATGTGGTTGGTGTGGGATAGTATTTCCTGATAATCCGATGGAACAGGAGTTTTGAGAAATCTCGGATCCTGTGCTCCACGCTGACTGTGGGCGAAGTAAGGGCCTTCTAAATGTATCCCACCAAAGGCTGCCCCGTTGTGATTGCAGGAACATGCTTTCTCATACTTCTCAAAGCTATTGAAAAGAGCGTCATTGGTACTTGTCAGGGTGGTTGGATATAACAATGTAGTGCCATGACAGGCATGAACACGGGCTGCTTCCAAATAGGCTTCCACACTGCCGTCCATGAAGTCATGATTACCGGCTCCATGTGTATGCAAGTCTATAAAACCAGGGGAAACATACAGGCCGTTTCCATCGATTTCTTTTGCGTCGTTGACTTCTATTTTACCAGTTGTCAGTTCTTCTATCACTCCGTCTTTTACAATGACAGTAGCATCCGATAGAATACGGGAAGCTGTTATCGCCCGGCAGTTATATATCTTAATGAGTTTCATATTCTCCATGTTTTTATTTTATAACCGTAAATCGCATAAAAAACAAGGTATATGAAGCAGGGAATTAATACCCAGTATCCCGTACGTACATCATAAACATCAGCGATGGCTCCATAAACCATCGGCAGGAAGGCGTTACCACATAATGCCATGACCAAAAGCGAGGAGCCTAGGTTGGTATGATGTCCTAAGTCATGGATGGCAAGAGGCCATATACCGGCATATATTAATGCGTTCGGCAGCCCGAGCAGCACAAGGAAACATATGGATATATCTACTTGCATTCCCATGAAATCAACTTGTTTTGATAACATCACCACTCCTGTTGATAACAATAGCCCCAATACTGTACAAATTTGTAAAGCCCGGGTTTGAGAAATGATTTTAGGAATCAGGCATACGCCTATCGTATATCCTGTCAATGTACAGATCAAAGTGTATGATGGAAAATGTTTGGCATCAATAAGACTTACATTCATACTTTCTGCATATCCGATAATAGTATCAATGGCAATAACCTGAGTTCCTACGTGGAAAAAGAGAGCCAAAACACCTAGTATCAGATAAGGATAATCCCAAATGCCGTCCTTCTGCTGTGAAGTTGCGGTTTTCTCTTTCTCCTGTTTTTGGAGATTCATTTCGGGGAGTGATGAGTAGCGAATGAATAATCCGAATATAAACAATATCAATGCAAGGATTGCATAGGGAATCATAACTCTGCCGATAAGTTCGTCGAGAACTGCCGTGCGTTCTTCTCCAACTAAGATATTTTGGTTGAGCTGTCTGAATAGCTCATTATCGGATGCTTTCAGGACCAATGCAGCAAAGATGAGGGGAGAGATTATTCCTGCAAACTTGTTACATAATCCCATGATACTGATTCGTTTGGCAGCACTTTCTATCGGCCCTATATTGGTAATATAGGGATTAGCGGCAGTTTGAAGAATAGCTAGTCCGGTTCCTAAAATGAATAAACCCGCCAAAAAGATACCATATGTTCTGGTGTATGCAGCGGGCACGAATAAAAGTGCTCCCAATGCCATTGTCCATAATCCGGTAGCCAACCCTTTTTTGATTCCTAATTTATTTAGCAGGAAGGAAGCCGGTACCGACATGATAAAATAAGCTATATAAAAAGCAAATGTTACCAAATAAGATTGAAAATGGTTCAGCTCGCATCCTATTCGGAAATATGGAATCAGTATGGAATTCACCCAGGAAACAAATCCAAAGATGAAGAATAGGAATCCCATAATGAATATAGGGTAGATAGACGACTCTTTTTTTATAGTATGGCTCATGTGTATTTATGATAATTTGTTTTTATTTGGTAGCAACAACTATGGATAGAGTTGCTACCAAATGGATTCCAGTCTGATTATTTTTCAATTTTTACTTTGATCATAAATTTGGAAGCTGCCAGATTTTGAGTAGTGCGTTCTACAAAGTGGTCGTAAGTGACGATTACTCGTTTGGCAACCCCGTTAATCGGCGTTTCGTATACTCCGACTGCTTCTGTTGCCGTTTCGAAGTTACCTTCGGTAAGTGATGCCACTTCTGCGAAGCCTGTTGCAAGCCGTTCCGCTTTCATATCGTTTATGGTAGCTTTATCAAAACCGCTTCTCTTTATATTGGAGGCTGTTCTGAAGTAAACGCCTTTCACATTGTCCCATTTATCCAAGCCGCATGTTGCATGTTTGAATTTGGTTATGCTTTGTTTTAAAGAAGCCACTCTTATGACTGTATTGCTACTGTAAGAAGAGAAGGCAATATCAACCTCTTGCCAATTGTCTTTTCCATCGCAGTAATCGAATGCTCTCGCTGCTGAGGCAGAGAAGAAGCAACCTGGAGTAGAATCTCCATGGTTAGGCGCACCATCCAATGACATAAGTACTGTATAATAGTAGTATCCTACATGTATATCATACGAAATGACGCTTTGTTTGCCGTTAATATCGGTTGCCGTTAATTTAAGACCTGCTAACTCTATATCTGCCGTATAATTTTGGTCAATAATCACCTCTCTGTCGTTCGTAATATGGATTTCGTTCGTACTTTCCTCTCCTTTACGAGTCGTTTGGGTAATTACAACGGATGTTATTCCGGCTTCAGAAGTTATTTTTCCGGTTAATGCTATAAGAGCATCAATACTTACCCCATTGAATTGTTCGGCTGTCTGATCGAGGATGATAGACGGGGCGGGTGCCAGTTCTTTCACCTTTATCGGTTTTTCTATAGTGGTTGTTTTACCTAACTGATCCGTGGCTTCTATAACTACTGCCTGTACATCAAACGTAACTCGTTCCAGGGTTACAGAGAAGTTGTATGCACTTTCGTCCGGATGAACAGTTTCCCCTATTTGTTCTTTGCCTTCAGCAGTTTTTCTGTAATAACTAACAGAAGTAACTTTGGATTGAGAGTTTATTTTCCCCGTGACAGTCAGGTCGGCAAATTCATTTACCTGAAGATCTCCTTCTGAATCAAACAGGATTTCCGGTGCGGGAATTTCCTCAAAATTGACTTTCAATGTTCCGATTTTTATTTTAACCATATCGGAAGGAGATATGGGAAGAGCCAGCTCCTGCCGCAATTTTGATGGCAGTGGTTCCTACTTTGAATTGGAAACCGTCATCTTGGAGATTCAACACATACTCTTTTTCGTTATTGGTGAATTTCAGTGTGTCTTTTCCATTGATAGGTATGATTTTCTCTTGTCTGTTCACAACTTCAGAAAAAGCGATATATCGCAGGTTTTCTTCACTGCTTACTCTCACAGAAATAGAAGGCATCGGATCCCCTTCTCTGTAATCAATTTCATTAATACCTTCATTAAATGAAACAACCGGGGCATCACGTAATGGAATGACTTTGAAAGGTAATGTCAAAACGGATGTTTGTCCGTTTATGTCAGTTGCAGAGACTTTGAATCCAATCATATCTTCCGTATAGACAGGAGTTTGTGACAAAGAATAACTGTTCTTATTGAAGAAGTTGGTAACAGGATTGTCTATTTCCATTTCGATATCTCCTTCTTTCACTATACAGCTCTGAACGGATTTAAGTCCGACTTCTGAGTTGATAACACAAACAATAGATGGATTATTCGTTTTATTCAAGTCGATAGACATCGACTCTGTCATAAACAATATTTCAGGTGCGGGTCCTGTATGTTTATCATCATCATTACATGATAGCCAGCACAGGCTGACACATATAAATGAAATAATAATATATAGTTTCGATTTCATACTATGATAATTTAAGATTATGGTTTGTAAACGATTTCTTGACCTACTACATGTACAGCCCCATTGGTTGTCAGGATATTGCTGGTCATTGCTGTGACCGGAGTACTGTTGCCCAACATGTCGTTGATGACCAGACGTGAATAAGACTCGATAGAAGCAGAATTATTCAGCTTTAATGTCATAAAGGCATTCGGTGATTTCCATAAAGTAATCACATTGATCGGATCAAAATTGAGAGTGCCGAGTCCGTGGTAATATCCGTCTATCACATGATACAATAAGATGTTTGTTAATGTCTCTTTGTCCATGTCTTCAATAGATGCCACTCCATAGTTGGACAAGATACCATTTGCCCCTTTGAATGCATCATTATGAAGTAACAAGTAGGTGTATTTTTTTTCAGTCTGAGTATATATCGACAGATCTATCCCTGAACATTCGATGGCGGTCTGAAGAGATGAGAACGCATCCGGGCGTGACTGGATAAATTCCCATGTATTCATATAAACATTGTTGTCTATATTAGCTGGTTCATAATCATAACTGTCTTGTATATCCAGACAACTGAATAAACACAGACTGGAAATACATAATATGATATAAAGTTTTAAAGTTTTCATAAGTTTGCTGATCTTAGTTTGTTAATAACCGGGGTTCTGTTTTAAATTGAGATTCTGATTGATATGATCGCGATGAATGGGGAATAATACTTTTCTTTCATCATTCATTCCATTAATTGGTTCCATCACTTCTTGCCAACGGTTGCAGCGAACCAGGTCGAACCATCGTTTACCCTCACCGACAAACTCTTTTTGCCGCTCTTCCAGTATTGCGTCGAGAATCTCGTCACTACTTACAAAGTCGCTTGCATAAAATGGGTTTTCTCCACTACGGGTTCTTGTTCTGTTTAGCTCGGTGATAGCTTCCGGAGTTCTGTCCAATGCATTTAACGCTTCGGCATATAATAATACAATATCAGCGTAGCGGTATAGTACTAAATCATTGTCTGAATATACACGGCCTGTACCCACGAAAATGGTGCCATCCGGCCAAAACTTCTTTTTCAATTGCGTTTTGCCTTCACCTATGTCTTCCCATTGCGTACTGCCAAATCGTTTATCCAGTATGCCATACATACCTTTTATTTTATCGGATAGAAATACTCTGGGTTGGGAACTTGCAAAGTAGTTGATTGATTGGTTCTCACCATTTCCCAATTGGTCATAGGCTAATTTGAATATCACTTCTATCGGGGTTTCGGCTTGATTGTCTTCTATAAAGATTGCTCTCCAGTCTTTTGCGAACGTTTCCGGAGTCAAAGCGGAGAGTCCCCAATTCCGCTTATTCAATATTTGTACCTTTTCTTTCATCGTACTTACCACTTTCTCATAATCATGTAACCATGCGTTTACGTCCATTGTGAGTGCGCATATAGTGGCGACATTAATTCGGGTACGGACAGTTGAAGTCTTGTCGATCAGATAATAAGCCTTTTCAAGGTCCGGTAAGATGACTTCCTGAAAAATGATATTTTTATCTGTACGTTCCCGGTAGATACCTTGCGAGATTTCTTCTATTGGTTCTGTGTATAAAGGCACGTCGCCCCATACACGTACACAGTAGAAATAAGCCCATGCGCGTAAAGCATATGCTTCGGCTTGGAGATTATTCTTCTTGTTAGGTGTCATGGTAATGCGGGGAATGTATTTGATAGCCGCATTGGCTCTGCTGATGACACTGTACAAATCCGTCCATAGTGCAGCCTGATTGTCAACCTGTATATTGTTGTAAATCATTTCCTTTTGATCGAATGCATCTTTGTCGTGAGGAATATAGTTGTCGGCACGGAGTTCTCCCCAGTCCCACATTCCCGGTGAGATTGCTTTTGAAAAAGCGCTGTATATCGCGACAATTCCCACTTCCGCGTCTTTGTCCGTTTTCCAAAAGCTTCCGGCTGTCAGGTCACTAATTGGTTCTTCTGTTAGAAAATCGCTGCACGAAGCACATAGTAGCGATAATGTCAGGATGATAGTATAATATTTAGATTTCATGATTACTTGTTGTTTAGAATGTCACATTTACGCCTAGTCCATATTCTCTCTTTCTCGGATAACGATTCTGATCGATACCTAAAGTCAAAGGATCGCTTGTTCCCAATGAGAATTCAGGGTCATAACCTTTATAATTGGTAAAGGTCAAGAGATTGTTGCCATATACATAAACGGTAGCTGCTTTCATCCATACCGTATTTATCCATTTCTTAGGTAGTGAATAGCTTAGTTTTACATTGCGTAGCTTGATGTAAGAGGCGTCTTCAATGTAGAAACTGGATGGCGGAAGTCTGTTGTGTTCTTTGTTGATCGGAGCCGGATATTTGGCTATATCACCCGGTCCTGTCCACATATTGGCAATGGCATCCGGCGAAGGTGTTGCACCGTCATAGGAGAACTTGTTACGTTTAGCTTCCGCATAGTTGTAAATATCACCACCTAAGGAGTAGTAAAATGATATGTATAAAGAGATGCCTTTGTATGAGAAATTAGTGCTGAATCCGCCATATACGTCGGGTTGTGCGCAACCGATTTTTGTCTTGTCGGATACATCAATAATTCCGTCTCCGTTTATGTCTACATAATCCACGTCACCACCTTTTAACGGGTTACCATCCGAACTTTTCTTTTGTAGAATTTCTCCTGTATACTCTGTGCCGTTGATGAGATATTTTCCGGTAAAAGTTCCGTTGGTAAATTCCGGTGTCAGTTGGTTCCAGTCTTTGGTATAAGCATTGGATTCATCATAAGGATAGATTCCTAAATATTTGTATCCATAGAACTCTCCCAGCTTGGAGTTGGGTTGTACATAAATGGCATCATCCATTCCCTTATAGAAAGGGACTCCGTCTGCAATCTGTTTGATTCTGCTGGTATTGTGAGCAATATTGAAGTTCAATGACCAACTGAAGTCTTTCAGGCGAAGTACGTCATAGTCAAGTGAAAACTCAAAACCTTCATTCGACATTGAGCCTACATTCTTACGGATGGTAGTGAATCCGGTTTCTTTGGGAACTTCTACCTGACACAGTAATTTGTCTGTGTTCTTTTTATAGTAATCTGCTACAATTCGAACTTTACTGTTGAATAACTGTAGATCTAAACCTATGTTGTATTGAGTAGTTTCTTCCCAACTTAAACCATTATATGCCAAGTTGCTTGCTGCAATTCCGGAGACACCTTCATAAATGTAGTTCGGGCTATATAGCTGCCATGAATCGTAATCGCCGATTTCCTGATTACCAGTGATACCCCAACTGGCTCTTAGTTTTCCGTCACTTAAGAATCGCTTGCTCCATCTCATGAAACGTTCGTCGGAGAAACGCCATCCGATAGAAGCGGAAGGAAATACACCCCAGCGTTTGGATGAACCGAAACGTGAAGAACCGTCGGCACGGATATTGGCATTAAGCAGGTAACGGCTTTTATAATTGTATGCGGCGCGTCCGAAGAATGATGTCATAGAGTGGCGGTACATACGTGTATATGTCTTTTGTGTATCAAATAACGAAGCGGCATTCAATGTGTAAATCATATCAGTGGTATAGTCCAATCCCACTATATTCATGTTTTCTCTGGCCCATCCCTGTATACTGTTACCTACCATTACATTGATATTATGGAACTTGAAATTGTCGACATAGCTGAAATAGTTTTCGTTTGCCCAGTCGTAATTTAGTTCGGATAGATCTCTGCCGGTAGTACGTTCGGTTACCGCCAATTGCGGAGAGGGGCGATATGACTGATTCCGGTCAAGAATAAAGTTTCCCTGTACATTCGTATTGAACTTGAATTTACTGTTAAAGTTAACTTCCAGATATTCAAATATGGATGCCTTATAGTTCTGATTCTTTTGAACATCATCCATCATTACTGCATAAGGATTGCGCCTGCTGCTGATATTGGGTACATAACTGCCATCCGGGTTGAATATAGCCCAATAGGAAGGGCGCTCAAGTAACTGATTCAGCACGCCATCTTCGGAAATACCTTTTTTGTTGACTATGCTAAGGTGCAGCTTGCTGCCCAAAGTAATGTACTTGTTGGGTTTATATTCACCATTAATGCGAGTAGTAATACGTGTATAACTACTATTCTGGATGATACCTTTGTCAGAAAGTAAACCGGCACTTACGTAATATTTGAATTTATCAGAGGCTCCGCTTGCGCTTAAATCAAGTTGATCCCTGGATGCAGTACGGAAAATTAAATCCTGTAAGTCAATATCTTGGTTATTGAAGAAAGCCAATGAGTCTTTGATATTATATCCATTGACTCCATTAGTAAGTTTCTGACGAACTTTGTCATAGTATCTGCGTTCTGCTCCATTAGCTTTTGGCATCTTACGAGTCAGGGTACTGAAACTTTTCAGATAACGTATGTCCAATCTGGGACGACTTTTTTCACCTTGTTTGGTTGATATTAAAATAACGCCATTGGCGGAGCGTGAACCATAAATGGCTGCTGAAGCAGCATCTTTAAGAACCTCGATAGACTCGATATCCGCAGGGTTAATATCGTCAATGCTCTCAAAAGGAACTCCATCGACAACAAACAAAGGTTTTACTCCACCTTCGAAAGTGGAAGTTCCACGAATCCGAATATCAGAGCCTTCACCCGGTGCTCCGGAACCGGAAGTGATTTCAATACCTGCCATTTGTCCCTGTAGTACATCAGTGACTGAAATGGCATTTCTTTCCTCGATAGATTTCGAAGTGATGGAAGCAATGGAACCAGTGATATCCCTCTTTTTCATGGCTCCATATCCGACAACTACAATTTCATTTAATTCTTTCACAGATTCTTTCAGGATTACATTCATAACCCTTTTGCCTTTCACCGCAATTTCCTGTTTCGCAAAACCTGTGTACGAGTATATGAGAGTACAGTTCTGATTTGGAACAGCAATTGCATATTTACCATCCAGGTTGCTGACAACACCTGTTGAGCTACCTTTTATGAGGACACTGACTCCAGGTAGGGGATTGTTTTGGGTGTCGGTTACTACTCCAATTACTTTTAGCTCTTTATCTTGAGAAAAAGAGAGCGATGTATTCATGGCGCATAAGAGAATGAATGAAAATCTAAGTAGATTTTCCAATCGGTGGGATTTTAATCCGACTATTCTCTTAATGAATAGCAAGAATAAAAGTGAATGTTCTTTTTTCATATAGGTATTGTATTTAAAATTAATTTCTGTGTCTTATATTATATAAATTAGTAGTATGATAATCATAATGGAAATCAGTATAAAATATAAGATACCGATATAATCAAATTTAGAATTGGGTGTTTTCATATCATTTTTGTTTTTGCAAATGAAGTCAAAAAGTTGAATATCGCTTTTAAATATGATTCAAAAGGCTTGCAATTTTGTTCAAATATGATTTTATCCCTTTTTTGAATGGATAACAAAAGAAGAATGTCTCCCAATACTGAAGTCTTTTTCGGTAACTTCTGTATTGGAAGACATTCTTCTAAAAAATTATAGGTCTTTACGTGCTTATTTTACATGAATTAGTGGTTTCTGTCGGAAAGATTACGGAAGCACATGTTTGGCATAATTGAACCCATCTCTTTGATATAACTTTACTAACCATGGAAGCCGTTGCAGGAAACTTTCATAATCTTTTGATTGTGGCTGTGTCCATAATGCTTCGCTAAGAGCCGCCATGCGTGGTAATACCATATACTCTACCTGTTGGGTAGTCGGTATATATTCCGACCATAAGTTAGCCTGTGCTCCGAGAATATGTTTTTGCTGTTCGGGTGTTAGTTCGGCGGGCACAGGATTCAAGTTATATACATTTTCTATCGGCACAAATCCACCGATAGCAAGAGGTTCTTGCTTTGTATCTTTAGCTTGATAATAATCGAAGTAACAGTGAACTTTAGGAACCATGATCACATCGTGTCCCATTTGGGCAGCCTTGATACCACTCTGAATACCTCGCCAAGACATGACGGTGGCATTAGGGGCAACATCACCTTTTAGAATCTCTTCCCATCCGATGATTTGTCGTCCTTTACCATTTAGAAACTTTTCGATATGTGTCATGCAGAATGTCTGCAAACGATCTTCGGCAGTATGGTCTTTATCTGCTTTCAAACCTTCGTTTTTGATACGTGCCTGACATTTGGTACATTCTTTCCATCGGGTACGCGGTGCCTCATCACCACCGATATGAATATATTTCGACGGGAAGATTTCTATGATTTCCGCTAATACATCCTCTAAGAATGGCAAAGTTTTATCATTACCAATGCATAGCACATCATCAAAAATTCCCCAGTCGGGGCATACTTCATACGGCCCGCCTGTACATCCTAATTCAGGATACGCAGCCAGTGCAGCCAGCATATGCCCCGGCAAATCAATTTCAGGAATAACAGTGATAAAACGTTCTTGGGCGTATTTTACAATTTCTTTGGCTTGCTCTTGTGTATAGAAACCGCCGTAAGGCGTATTATCGTACTTTCCGCTCCCAGCTTTCCCTATCACGGTTTTGCTGCGTATAGAACCGATTTCGGTTAACTCCGGATACTTTTTGATTTCGATTCTCCATCCCTGATCTTCCGTCAAATGCCAATGGAAAGTATTCATATTATGTAGGGCTAACAAATCAATGTATCTTTTTACGAATTCCACAGGATAAAAATGGCGGCATACATCCAGATGCATCCCCCGGTAACTGAAACGTGGTTCATCTTTAATTTCTTCGGCAGGCAATGATATTTCAGCCTTTTGTACAGTAGCAGGAATGGCTTTCCGTAAGGTTTGGATACCATAGAATACTCCGTTGGCAGTTTGTCCGCTGATACGGATACCTTTTGAGGTAGTAGTCAGGATATATCCTTCCTTATTTTTTATTGTAGGGTCTAATGCCAATATTATTGTATTATTGGCTTTTCTTTCTTTCGTATAGGTACGGATGGCGAGTGCTTTGCCTGTCGCTTGCCCGATATATTCGGACAAGAATTCAGCATTACGTTTCAATAGTTCATCACCTTTTGGGTAAACAATAGTTGTATTCTCTTTCAGGTGAAAAGAATCTTGCCCGGCAGAATTAACCATTTGCGGGGCAGGTATAACAGAATAAGACACAGTCTGTCCATTAGAGTTGTATATTGAAAATATACCTGCCAGTATAAGTAAAAATAGTTTTTTCATACCGTTTAGATTTTAGTCTGCCTATGTAAAGCATGATATAATTCTTTCATCTTTTCCGTTCTCAGGGAATTAATCTCTTCTGACTGTCCGGGTTTTAAATACCCTTTGTTGATATGTACAAAACGTTTATCCAGTTTGTCAGCTTCGGATATTATTTTATTCAGTCTTTGAGCAAGCCCTGCCGCTTGAGCAATATCATAACTGTCTGAATTATAAATGAACTCAATCTCTTTATAGCTAAGATAATTAATACGCAGATCCAACATTAACCGATAATGCTCAAATTCATTGGAATGTTGCCGTGGCGAGAGCTTGTTGAATTTGTTTCTGAATTCTTTGTTACTTGAGATAACCTGCCCGATAGCCGTACCTTTGGTATCCTTTCCATTGCGAACCAACTCTTGGGGAAGGGAGAAATAGTCAAAGAAGATTTGTGATTCTTCGTTGGAAAGCCCATACCGTTGTTGCGCGTATGCTAAGATAAAGTCCCGGGAGTTTAATGCTTCTTGGGAGTTAGCTGCTTGGCAATAAGCGTCTATTAATATCTGGAATCCGGACATCGGGTAAACCTGGCGGACAGGCTGCATACTGATAACTTCCCAACCATTATCGTAATGAAAGCCATACGTACCGCTAGTAGACCAGGATGTTTCTATGATACCTTCATACCCATGCGAGCGGGCAAAAGGTAGAAACGTAGTCAGGTTATCAAAGTGTTTCATCCATTGAGTTAAATACACATTGTCCGGTGCGGAACGTAAAGCCGTTGCTCCCCACATCTTTACACCCAGTTTCAATAGATTTTCGAGCTTACCGAAACGATCCGGTTCCCAACCATAGTTCCAGTCTACGAAGATAAGGTCTTTGGGCAATTCCTGTACGGCTTCAGGATGCATCAGAATAATATCCGCCCAAATGATAGGTTGTTTCCCCATCTCTTTGACCACCTCATACATCGCCTTTATATAATCAACAAAGAGACGTGATTTATCGGTTTTGGAACATTGCGCGCAACTTCCTAGCAGGTAAGTTTCATCAGCTCCTATATGAAAGTAAGGAGAAGGGTGCAACTCCGCCACTTCCCGGAATATTTCCCGGAATACTTTTTTCGCCTCTTCTTTTTTCAGCGGACATACCTGTGATACTTCTTTTCTGTCTTCCCGTAAATGGGTATACCGGTCATGTCGCAAGATGTATTCACTATGCCCGAAACAATTCTGCAAGGGTATTACATCTATTCCCAACGAAGCGCAATGCTTGATAATATCTTTGACTTCATCGCGGCTGAAAGCCAAATGATTGCATAAAGTAGCATGTTTCTGAAAAGGAAAAGTTGCCTCATATTCTATCAGTAGGGTATTAATTCCTTTCGTGGATAAATCGGAAGCGAAATCTTTAATAGCCTGAACCGTCATTACTTGCGTACGGCAATCCAGATAGAAAGCTCTGACTTTAAAGTCAGAAGAGTGCTGCGCACTTTTTGCAGGAGCGCACGAACACAAGAAAATACCTAGCAGAAACAGGCTTTTGTATATAAAACAATGTAGATTGTTATTCATGGTTACTATTTTAAATGGGTAAAAGTGATGCGCTGTCCAAATCGCAATAAAGTGTGGCATGCGGATGCGTACGGAGTATGGATGCCGGACACTCTGTACTGATAGGGCCATACAATGTATTCTTCACAGCCTTTGCTTTCGGTTTTCCCGGAACCATGCAGAAAATATAGCTGGCTTTTAGCATGACGGGAATAGTGACGGTGACAGCCTGTCGGGGAACTTCATCAATATGGGAGAAACAACCGTCATGTACTTGTTGCATACGGCAAACTTCATCCAATGATACGATTTTAACTGACTGCGGATCATCGAAACGGGCTACATGCGGATCATTGAAGGCGATATGTCCATTTTCCCCGATTCCCATAAAGATAATGTCGAGAGGGTGTTCCTGAAGGATTCGCTCATAAGTATTACAGATTTCTTCGGGTGTTGCTCCTTCCCTGAATAAGTAGTTTACCGATTGAAAAGGAACGGAATCGAAGATATGCTCTTTGAGAAAATTTCCGAAACGTTGTGGGGCGTCAGGTTTTAGCCCGACATATTCATCCATGTGTAAAGCATGGATACGATGCCATGGAAGGTCTTGCTTTTGCAGGACAGCAAGAAACTCGTTTTGTGAGGGAGCTGCTGCAAATAGGATATTAATTTCTTTCTTATGGGTTAATAATTGGTTAATGACTTGCGTTGCAGTTTGGGCGGCATCCATGCCCAGCGTGCAACGGCTGTCGCATATGCGGATGCGTAAATTGTCTTTTTTTAATTCTTTTATTTCTGTTGTTTCAATAATCTCCATAGTTACTCTAGTATTGTTGTCCATTAATAAATACTTGTTGAATTTGAATGTCTGCATTGAACACCACAATGTCAGCATCATATCCCTTGGCTATTTTACCCTTTTGTTCCTGGATTCCCATAATGGTGGCGGGAGTCAGGGACATCATGCATACAGCTTCCTCAATGGAACGTTCTCCCAATTGATGCATATTCCGTACCAGGCGGTCGGCTGTTGCCACGCTTCCCGCAAAAGACTGCCTGTCGGGCATTTTGGCTACTCCGCCTTCGATGATGACCTCTTGTCCTTTCTCCCGGCTTCCCAGTATGCTTTTTCCTTCGGGCATACCTGCGCCACGCATAGAATCGGTTACTAAGGCTATCTTCTCCGCTCCCTTATTTTTAACAGCCAGTTTCATAAGAGGCGCCGGAACATGTATTCCGTCTGCAATCAGTTCAATGGTCACTTCGTCCAGTAGATAACCGGCTTCGATACATCCTGCGTAGCGGTACGCATTCCTCCGGGTGATTCCATTCATGCAGGAATAGAAATGGGTGATATGCGTAAAACCATGACGAACAGCTTCTACCACATCTTCATATATGGCATCGGTATGGGCAATAGAAGGAAGAATTCCCCTTTCTCGCAACAGATCGCCGAATTCTAAAGCACCGGGTAATTCGGGAGCAATGCTCCACCGAACAATATCCTGACTTCTGTCCAATATCTCCATATACTCTTTGGGGGCAGGATTGCGCAAATAACGAGGGTCTTGCGCTCCCCGGAACGCATAGGCAAAGTAGGGGCCTTCCAGGTGCAAGCCACCAAAAGCGGCACCGACATTTTGTCCTTTCACGCGGTCATATACATCAAGGAAGCGAAGCAGTTCTTGATTATCCGAAGCCAGAGTGGTGGGATAGAGCAGGGTTGTTCCATGCTTGAGATGCTCACGGGCAATGGTAAGGCAGTCTTCTTCCGTGCAATCCATGAAATCGGAGCCGCCTGCGCCGTGGGTATGCAGGTCAATAAAACCGGGAGCGATAAAACCGCCTTTGGCATCATAATCCACACTGTCTGCCACTTTATAATTCCCAGGTTCCACGCCTATGATTTTTCCTTCGGAAATAAGTACGGTACCTATTCCGAGATTCTTTTCCGGAGTGATGATTTCTCCGTTGAATATTCTGGTTATTTGTCCTTTTTTAATTTCCATAGTTCTGACCAGTGATTAATTTTATATCCATAGAAAGCGTAAAAAATCAAGTAAAGAAAGCAAGGTATCAATACAATATATCCGCTACGCAGTCCGTGATGGTCTGCTATCAATCCATAGATGACAGGCATAAACGCATTTCCGCACAAAGCCATCACCATAAATGAAGAACCTAGGTTTGTCCAGCGTCCCAGGTCATGTATGGCAAGCGGCCATATCCCGGCATAAATCAATGCGTTACAGACTCCCATCAGGCTCAGACACCAGATAGAAAGTGAAGTCGTATGGCCGGACATCTGTATCGTGCCGGGGATGAATAGTACGCAAACTGACAGAATCAATCCGCCTATGGTAGAAATCCGGAGCATGAGTTGCTGACTGGCAAAACGCGGAATCAACAGGATACCCAGAAAATAACCGACAAGAGCGCACGATAATGTAATACTGGGGAAGATCTTGGCTTCCTGAAGATTGAACCCCATACTCTCCGCATAACTGATGATAGTATCAATGGAGATCACTTGTGCCGCCACGTGAAAGAAGATGGCAAATACTCCCATGATAAGATAAGGATATGAGCCGATAGATTTGCGGTCTTTGTTGGCATGGGTACTGTTTTCCTGTTGGCTATTCCCCAGTTCCGGCAATCGGATGAAGTAGATGGCGCAGCCAAATAAAAACAGGAACAATGCAAGTACGGAATAAGGAACAATGACTCTGCGGATTAAACCATCCAGTAGAATATCTTTCTCTACGCCCGTAACACTGTTGTTTTTAAGTACTTCAAATAATTCATTGTCTGTCGATTTCAGGATGACAGCCGCGAATAATAAAGGTGCGAGAATACCGGCAATCTTATTACAAAGTCCCATAATACTGATACGCCGTGCCGCGGATTCTATCGGGCCGAGTATGGTTACATAAGGATTGGCTACCGTTTGCAGTATGGACAGCCCGGTTCCTATGGTGAACAGCCCGGTCAGGAATATAGAATAGGCTCTTGTATAGGCGGCGGGAACAAACATGAGCGTTCCTGCTGACATCAGCCATAATCCGATCATAATACCCCGTCTTGAGCCTACCCGCCCAATCAGGCGGGCGGCAGGGATGGACATGACCAGATAGGCGATGTAGAATGCCAGGGCTACCAGATAGGATTGTGTATGTGTCAATTCGCAGGATACCTTGAAATAAGGTATCAGGATGGAATTGACCCATGACACCAATCCGAAGATGAAAAACAGCATCCCCAGCATAATCATCGGGATCAGGTTGGACGGTTGTCTTGATTGAACGTTATCCATAGACATCTCTTTTTACAGTTTTATATAAATGCGTTTACGATAGAGGACATATCCGCATCCCCAAATGATAATGATGAAAATCAAGGCGTAAATGAATGAACCCAGATAATCGCCCAGTAAAGGTTGCAGTGTCTGATTATAGAGTAAACCACGTATGCTGATAACCCGGTCATCCCAAGGTATGAACGACAGGCTGAACAGTACACTGGCAATCCAGCCAACACAGTACATGAACAGGGGATTCACGCCAAAGGCTTCGAAGAAACGACTCCATCCTTTTCGTTGACGGACATCTATGACATCTATCAGCAGGGCGAGGAGAAGCGAGGCCGCTCCGCAAGTCACCAGCGTGTAAGAACTTGTCCACAACTTCTTGTTGATAGGGTCAAGGTATTGCAACAGGAAGCCCGCAAAGAGCAGAATTGTCCCGAACAACGCAATTTTGCGGACACGTTCTCTATTCTCACCTGTATTGGTAATTAGACTGCCGACATATGCGCCCAGCAATACATGTGCCCAACAAGGTATGGTACTAAGTAATCCTTCCGGTTCGAAAGCGAAGCTGCCACCATCGGCAGCTTCCTTAATCAAGTGACTGGCTCCTAATAACTTGACGTCAATCATTGCAATCAAGTTGTCGGCAGAATGTATATACCCATTGAAACCCTGTAATAAGCCGACATATACCAGCAAGATACCGCCAGCTACGCCCAGATAGTATTTTTTCGGAACGATGATGGCAAGGAATGCACCTCCCGCATAGGCAAGGGCAAGTCGTTGCATCACTCCGAGAATACGCAGGGTTTCCAGTGAAAACGTTCCGTAGCAGAGTTTGGAAAAACAGTCCAAAGCGATTCCCACGACAAAGAGTGCCACGGTGCGACGGATGATTTTCATGCTGACGGCAGCGTCCAACTTCTCAAACTTACGTAATGAGAAGTGGATAGCTACGCCCATGATGAACATAAAGAAAGGGAAAACCAAGTCTGTGGGGGTTAGCCCGTTCCACTGTGCGTGCTTTAGCGGGGCATAAACAGACTGCCAGGAACCGGGATTGTTAACCAAAATCATTCCGGCAATGGTAATTCCTCTGATTACGTCAAGTGCAAGTAATCTATTTGATTGAGTCGACATATATCCTGAATATTTGGATGGTTATTTTATAAAGGTCTTATAAATGACATTCAACAAACTTGTCGCATCGTCTTCCGAGTCGTCCGAAAGGTCATTCAGCAGAATTCCGCCGAAGCCGTTATCCACTACATAGTCGGATTTCTGTTGCACGAGCGGGTGACCGTTGTAGAAGACAATTTTGCCGTCTTTTTCGATTTCATCTTTTTCGGTAGGACTGTCCGCAGCATATTCCGTTAAAATAACCTTGTATGTTTTGCGTACGGCACCGGTCGGGACGGTAGTACTCTGGAACTGGATTCCATAGGCCGGTAAGCCTAAAATAATCTTACCCTTGTCAATTCCGTTGATGGTACTCCATTGAGTTGCTGCAGCTGTGAAATGCTCGAAGCTTGCGTGCTGTGCCACTGCGGATGAAGCCCAGGCTCCAGTAAAGTTATATATCGCCACATTGATATAATCCACATACTCGAACATTGAGAAATCACCATTGTAGGCATTTTGGCTTCCCCACATGCCTTCACTGTCCCCTTTTACACCGGCTGTTAATAACTTGTCGCCCAAGCCGGCTTTCAGTTGTTGGTAAAGTGCTTTGAGGTGGCTTGCGTAGGTCGCGTTCTCTGCCTTGTCTGAACCGCCTGCACCGCTGCCTGTCCATCCTTCAAAGAAAACATTGATTCCGTCCAGGCCACAATCTTCCACTACTTGCAATGCTCTTTCCCCGAGTGACTGGCGGAACTCATCCGTCATGGTTTTCATTACGCTGGCGAGATCCATGGATAGTAAGATTTTCACTCCTTTAGCTTGTCCTTGACTGATGAAATCGGGATTTGCCTGAAGGGTAGTTGCCGCCTGGATAGTTCCGTCAGTCGTAACACCGCCTACAACACACAAATGAGACATCTGTTCCCATGCGATTTCGCGGCTGGCGATAGCGCCGTTCGACAAATAACAGAATATCTTCTTCTTTAATTCGGATGGTTCGGGTTCTTCGGGTGGTGTCACCGGTTCTTTTACCGTCAGGGCGAAGTTCCTGTAATTTAATAATCCGTTTCGTCTGACTTCGATACGCAGCCTGAAAGAACCTGCTTCGGGGAAAGTATAAACCAGTGAGGCGCTTGTCCCTATCTCTTCACCGTCCAGAAACCACTTTACGGTGGTCTTGTCATCTGCCGGAGATACCAGTACTTTGAATTCCGTCACTTCGCCTGCTATGGCGGATGTTGTTTCCAGCATATCCGTATAGATATAAGGTATTTCGTCGTCACCGAATACCGGATTGTTGGCAGAATCATCCTTGCAACTTCCCAACGTTATACCGATGAGGCATAATAGTAAAAAAAGGTAATTTGTTTTCATATAGTATCTTATTTTATTTATTCCTGGTTTGATATTCTTGTAAGTCTTCAGTCTCATTTTTTTATTATTTGTCCCACCACATACGTTTTGTCCAGTCGTCCGTACCGCCCATGCGTTCGAGGGCTGCTTCCAGATTAGCCTTGTTCTTGGTCTGTTCTTCTATCGGATACATCATGCGGGCAGGACGTTTTCCGTTAGACTCGTTCTCTGTGGGGGCGAGGTTTTTGAACATGACATATTTGCTTGGCATTTCTGTACGGCGGATGTTCGACCATGCCTCAATCGGGTCGAGGATGTAGAGTATCCATAACTGCTTGTTTATTTCCTCTAACGCTGCGGTAGTGCCGGCGTCGAGCAATGCAGACTGTTTCTCCACAAAAGTATTGATTTGTGCGTCTGTTGGCAGGGTGGCTCCGAACAGTTCCCATTGTTTGATGGCTGCTTTCAATCCCTTTTTATAATGCTCCTTGGCACTTTCTGCAGATACATTCCATTGGCGGACAGCCGCTTCGGCAAGATAAAACTCAGTTTCCGCATAGCTCAGGTGAATGTATGGAGAACCCGGATTAGTCAGCAGCTTGGAAGGCTGCATCTTCTGATAATTATGAGTGACGCTTACTTCTTTTCCATCAACAGTGAGGGTTAATGCCGCCGACCATGCATTGTAAATGAAGTCCTGTGCGGGAACTCCCTGGTAAGCCCCTAATTTTTCATATACCTGCGAGGTAATGTCTACGCGGTCGCCGTCAGTATATGCACCACCGATATATGTAGTGCGCGGGTCGTTGACGGAAGTCAGGGCATCCAGAAGTTCGGTAGTCATGCGGTAGTTGCTGTGTTGCGGGTCTTCCAGCAATTGGTTGGCAAATCCGTTGCCGGGCCCTTCTTCCAGTCTGCTGGCTTCATGTTCTACATAGCAGATATCCTGACTGGAGTTCATTACTCCTGCTTCGTAGGCAGCTCTGGCTTCCTGTTGTGCAAGCGTCGGGTTTACTTTCAGAAGCCGCATGGAGATACGCAACCACAGGGAATTGGCAAAACGTCTCCACTTCTCTATGTCACCATTGAAATAAAGGTCATTTTGAGGTGCCATGGCCGCAGCGTTCAGTTCTGCGGAAGCTTCGCGCAGTTCTTTCAGGAAATCCATATAAATATCTTCCTGTTTGTCATACTTCGGTTTGACGATATTTTCCTGATAAACTTTGCCTGCTTCAAAGTAAGGGATATCACCGTAATAATCGGTCAACTTCAGGAAAGCTTCCACTTTCAGGATACGGCCGATGGCATTCAGGTTTGCTTCTTCCGGGTTGTCAGCAGTCTGGTCTATTAGGGCAACGGCAGTTTTGATAATTTCCGGATAGTATATTGTCCAAAGACGTTCCATATAGTCGACACGTTTCTTGCACTTGCCACCATATTCCTGCATACTCCAACCGCCAATCCAGTGGTTGACAAACGCTCCCGGAAAAATCATATAGCGAAGGGTGCTCTGCAGATATTGTGAATGGGTCAATTGTATGGTAGGTATCAGCAAATGGGGGGAGATGCTGGTTGCTTTGGTCGGATTTTCATTCAACTCTGTGAGGTCGGCACAACTGCACAGGCAGAAGAAGCTGACAAGTAGGAAATTCCATTTTATTCTTTTCATATCGGTGTGCGTTATATTAGAATTTAACATTAATGCCGAATCCGAAGGTGCGGCGTGACGGTAACGAACCATACTCGAATCCCTGACCATTACCATTGTTATAGGAAGATTCCGGATCTATATTGTCGACATTGGAATAGATTAACAACAGGTTACGCCCGTAAGCAGAGAGGGTTATCGACTCGATAGGAGTGTGTACGAACCATTTCTTGGGACAGGTGTAAGAAAGCGATATTTCGCGCAGTTTGACGAATGAATTATCGTAGATGAACGGTTCGGGTGAAGTCGTTTGCAGTGCCTGCCAGTATTTCGCGGGATCTACACATACATTATTGGGCACATAGACCATCTCGCCGTCGTCATTCTTCACAGCCATCACTCCTTTGCCTACATAACCGCCGGTAGCTATCCAGTTTCCTGCCGGAACACCTGCCGATTGCCGTTGCTGCTCGGAACGATACCACTCCTGACGCCCTTCCAATGTCTCTTTCGACGTACCATTGACGTGAGACTGCATGGCACTCATCGAATAGATATCCGCACCGAATTTCATATCGAACAATACGCTCATCGAGAGATTCTTGTAAGTGAATGCATTGCGGAAACCCAGCGTGAAGTCATAGTTGCCGTTTCCCAAGACAGAAACCTTGTCGTCGAAAGTGGGCAGGCCGTTTTCAAAGATAACATCTCCTTTCTCCGTACGTTTCAGCTTTTTACCTACTATGACGCCATAAGGCTGACCTTCGCTGGCATAGATGGAGGCATTTGCCCAACGGGCGGAAGCCAGTTCGAAGTCTTTTACCTCATCATGCAGTTTTACCACTTCATTATAGTTTTTCGCGAAGTTGACACTAGCGTCCCATGTGAAATTCTTGGTTCTTACGGGTACGAACGAGAGGGAAGCTTCGATACCTTTGTTCGCTATCTCACCGGCATTGATGACGGCACGTTTGTATCCGGTGGCTTGTGACAGCGGAAGAGACAGAATCTGGTCTTTGGTTGTCTGTTGATAGTAAGTCAAGTCCAGTCCCAGACGGCTGTCAAAGAAACGCACGTCTAGTCCTACTTCGAATGAATAGGTGGAGGTCGGCTTCAGGTTAGCGTTGGGTACGGAACCGGATGCGATATATCCTAGGGATGTACCTTTGTTGGTATATGCTTTTAGCCCATATTCCAGTTGCAGCTGATAGGGATTGGTATCACCACCTACTTTCGCCCATGAGCCGCGCAGCTTTCCGAATGTCAGCCAGTCCTTGTGCTCGAAGAGGTTGGAGAATATCAAGCTTCCTGATACGGAAGGATAGAAATAAGAACGGTTGCTGGCACTTAGCGTGGAAGACACGTCATTGCGGAAGGTAGCGTCTATATAGATCAGTTCCTTGTATCCCAGACTGACCTGCCCGAATAAAGAACGTACTGCCTTGCGTACCAATGCGTGTTCCGTCTCTATGCTGCCATAGTTCGTAATATCCTGCAGGTCGGGTATCACTTGCGACTGCCCCGTCTGTATCATCGACTCATATTCGTAACGCATCACGTTGCCACCGGCAAAAGCTGAAACGTCAAAATCATTGAAACGTTTCTGGAAACGAAGCATCATCTCAAAGTTGTACTGCATCACGTTGTTGGTCATCTCTTTCATCAAACCGTCCACGAAACCGGGAGTGTACATGGGGGTGAAGTCCGTAAACCGGAATGTATAAGAATCCAGTCCTGCCTTGAAACTGGCTTGCAGACAGTCCATAAAGGAATAATAGACACGTCCTTGTCCCATCAGGCGGTCGCGTTTCGACTTGTTGCTCATTTCATTGATAACCCAGTAAGGGTTGATGCGGTATTTGTCCCCGTTCCAGTCGTTATAGCGTCCGGCTTCGTCCTTGTAGTTGGCTGCCAGCCATTTCTGGTCGAAGTTCGGGGCGATACCGATCAGGGCGTTACCTATATTGCTCGGACTGTCGGACAGTGCCGGACGGTTCTTTACTGTTTCGTAACTGTAAGTACCCTGTGCCTCTACGGTCAGGCGTTTCGTCATCTTGGCACTTCCTTTGAAAGAAATGCTTGTACGGTTCAAGTCCGATTCGGGAACGATGTCCCAGTTGCGCATATCCGATATGGAGACACGGAAAGAAGTATTGTCGTTGGTCTTGTTGAAAGCTACGGCATTGGTCGTCGTGATGCCGGTACGGAAAAAACTCAATATGTTATTGTTTACATTTCCGTAGTTGCGCAGTTCCCCGTTGTAGATGTTGGCTTCCAAGCTCGGATCCAGTTTGCCACCCCAGGATACTTGCGACGTGTTCGAGGCTGTCTCTGTGGACATCGGCGGACGGCCGTCGCGTCCTTGTCCGTAGACACGCTGGTAATCGTCGAAGTTGCTTAATAGTTTTACGATACTGAGATTGGATGAAAATTCCACTCCGATTCCTTTCTTCTTGCCGGCGGACTTGGTCGTGATGAGCACGACACCATTGGAAGCTCTTGAACCATAGAGCGCGGATGCCGAAGGGCCTTTCAGGATAGAAATATTCTCAATGTCATCCGGATTGAGCGAGGAAAGCACGTCGCCATAGTCATATCCGCCCCATTTCCCGGCTCCTTCCAGTTCGGTGTTGTCTACCGGCATGCCGTCGATGACATACAACGGTTGGTTGGAACCGCTCAATTGGGAATTACCGCGTATGATGACGCGTGTGGAACCCGAAGGGCCTGCCGTGGTGGAAGAAATATCAACACCTGCTACTTTCCCGGAGATGGCGGACATTACATTCTGTTCGTTACCGGCAGTCAGCGTTTCGTTGTTAACCGAAGATACGGCATATCCCAAAGCTTTCGCTTCCCGTTTGATGCCGAGTGCCGTCACCACCACTTCGTCTATTTTTACGGTATTCTCTTCCAATACTATCGTCAGTGTGGACTTTCCCTCTACTTTGATTTCCGCGGATTTCATACCTATATAGCTGACGTGGAGCGTGGCGTTGCGTGAGGAAGCCTTAATGCTGAAATTACCGTTTATATCCGAGATAACTCCGATATTGTTGGTCTTGTCCTGAATGGTGGCGCCGATAATGGGTTCTTTGTCTGCTCCGATCACTTTGCCGGACACCACGAAATGGCTTTGGGCAAATATGGTCAGGCTGAAGCAGCATATATATACCATTAGAAAAAAACTCCTTAGGAAAATTCTTCTTTCGGACGAATGGAATGAATGAATCGAGTTTTTCACTTTTGTATCTTTTAGGGTTAGTAATTAGTTCTTTTTGAAAATACGTACATAGTCGATTTCCATTTCCAGAGGAAATTTATCCAGGTCTATGCCATACCGGCTTCCCCAGGTTCCGCCGACGGAGACATTCATAATCAGGTACAACTCACTGTTGAAAGGCCAGAAGCGGGGATTGTCTTTTTGCGACGGAGTGAAACTCAGGTACACATTTGACGGGTCGTCTACATAAAATTCCACTTTCTCGTCTGTCCAGTTCATGCCATAGATATGGAAACTGGTTTCTACATCGTTCACCATGATAGTGCCGGACGAAACGTTTGTTTCTTCTTTCGGGTCGGCAAGTGTGGCAGTAGTGTGGGCAGTGCCGTGAATCTTGTTCTTTTCATAGGCTACATATTCCATCATATCCAGTTCGGAATAGCAGGGATATGCGTTTTTGCCATAGAACCAGATAGCGGGAACAGTCCCTTTCACTCCGGGCACTTTGGCGCGTACTTCCACACGTCCCCGGTTGATTTCTATCTTTCCTTTCGTAATGATACGTGCAGAGGTGAAATCGCCTTTCTCCTCTCCGGTTTTCCCGTCCAACTTCAAGGCTCTTATCACTAATTTCCCGTCTCTGATAAAGGAGTTTTCCGAACTGCTTGTATAGTTCTGCTTTTCGCTGTTACCCCATCCTTCAGTACCTATATCATAGTTCCAGGCCATTTTGTCGAGAGTGTGGGATGTGAACTCGTCATTCCACCAGAGATGTTCGCCTTGCTGATAGTAGTAAGAATCGTTCTCTACCGTAATACTTTTGGTAATCGAACCTTTCTGTGAGTTCCATTCACTTGTCAGGGTGACTTCATATGTTCCTTTCTGTTCGAAATAGCATACCACGCTTCGACCTGTCAATCGTAAGTTCTTGCTGGGAATAGACCATTCGAATGAGGCGTCTTTTGCGTCCCCGTCCGTGATGGCTGTCAGGGTGACAAAGTTGGAATTGTTTTCCATCTGTATGGTCTGGAAAGATAGAGGTAGCGTATTTCCCGCATCAGAGTCATTGCACGCAAGGCATAGAAACAGCATGCATACATAAATTATACCTTTATTCATAATCTGCACATTTAATTTAGTGATTCATAATATTATTTTAATTGGTGAAAATGAAAATATAGTTTTTCAGACGTCTTCTATATCTGCAAAAGTATGGGTATTTTTAATCTATTTACGCACAATTTGCGCAATTGAATCTTCATTTTGCGCAAGATTATGAGTTGATAGTGTTAAAACAATAAATAAGGTACGGGATGATGGTTCAGGTGAATCTCAAGAAACAGTGTAACGGCTTCTTCGGAAGGTGCAATCTAATGGAAGCGGGAGTTCGCTTCTTATTCTTTTCTATTCTGTCGCTGAACTTCCCACATTGTGTATTATCAAATTTCGTTTTTGGCGATATTCGATAGGCGAACAACCTTTGTATTTCTTGAATATACGCGAGGTGTTTTTATAATCTTTGAAACCTGCTTCTATGGCTAAATCGCTCAGTGGGCGATCTGTCGTGAGCAGCAAGTCGGCAAGATGGTTGCACCGGCAAGTCAGGATGTACTGATAGATAGAAGTATTCAGCGCATTCTTGAATTTCATTTCGAAGTTCCTGCGGGACAACGGAATGTTTGCAAGTAAAGATTCTATTGTCAGGTCGGAATTATAATGGGTGTCGATGTATTTCACGGCTGCCAGGATATAAGGATCTTTGATATTGTGTTTCTCCGTAGATTGCCGCAATTCGATGCGGATAGGGTTGATGACAATATTGAAAGTGCCTTCGTGTTCCTTTTTTATTTGTTGATGAATAAGTCTGCCGATAGAATATCCGCCTCTTTCTACTTCGAGTTCTATGGACGAAATAGGAGGGTCGGAGATATTACACATCAGTTCATCATTGTCCACACCCAGTAAAGCGACTTCTCGGGGAATACGGATATTGGCCATTTTGCAAGTTTCTGAAATGAACAGGGCATGTGCGTCGTCGCAGCAGAATAGGGCGGCAGGCTTGGGGAGTTGCTGTAACCATTGGCTCACTTCCATTCTTATTTCGTCTTCCTGTTTATCAGATTCGAAACTGAAAAACTCACCACCAATGCGTTTTACTTCCTGGCGATAGCCTTGGCAGCGTTCATCTGACCAGACTACTCCTTTTACACCGAAATAGGCGAAGTTGCGAAACATTCTTTTGGCAAAGAATTGTGCTGCCATCCTTCCCGTTCCTTTATAATCGCCTGTCAAGTTAGAGTAAGTGACGCTCCGGTGATGATAGTTTTGTAGTACGACCGGTATATTCAGTTCTTTCTGTAAGTCAATGGTATCGTTATTCCATTGCCCGATGATGGCATCGGCTTGCCATTCTTTGACCCATTTCAAAATTCCTTGTTCCCCGTACATGGCACTATAATAGGAAGGAAGCCGGTAGAAAAGCCAAGGGCCGTTTTCTTTCGAGTATTGGACAAGTCCCCGTAGCAGCTTCCTGTCGAACTCGCTGGAATAGTCTATCAGTAGAAGAATCTTAATCATAGTCTAATGTTTTTCTTTAGTATCATGAAAGGATGCACAAATATAGAAGAATTCCTTTGTTTTCCTACAATAAAGAATTAATTTTGTTGCAGCCAGCATTTGTATGACACCCGGGTCTCATTACCACTGACACCCGGGTGTTGGTATGCTTGACACCCGGGTCTCAAGGATATTGACACCCGGGTGTCAGGTAGAATGAAAGTATAAACAAAAAAAAGAAGGAGTATAGACGATGGCAGTGCCTTATGTAGTGAGAAAAAAAGCTGATTTAACATCGGGAGAAAGAAAAGAGTTATGGTATGGTGTACCTAAAAGAGTGATTGAACCGATTCGGAATAGGGAATTTGCCGAGTATATGGAAAAAAGAAGCGGATTCCATCGGGGACAGATTGACGGCATCTTGACGGAAATGGTCGATGCTATCCGTAGCCTGTTGGCTATCGGACAACCGGTTACTATCGAAGGGCTCGGAACGTTTCATACGGCATTGACCAGTCCGGGATTTGAACGCCCCGAACAGGTAACTCCGGGTAAGGTATCCGTTTCACGTGTCTACTTCGTAGCTTGTCCTGAATTCAGCCGGCAAGTGAAAAAGATGAAATGCACACGTATTCCTTTTAATCTGTATATGCCGGAAAGTATGCTGACCAAAGAAATGAAGAAGGCGGACAGGGAGCAGGAGCGTGAAGAATATGACCGTATGGTGGTACCGAAAATCGATGAAGAAGTTCAGGAATAAGATAAATTAATACCCTCGCTGTCTTATTTATGAGATAAATCCCTATCTTTGTGGCACTTTTTACGAAAAAAGGAAAATCAAATTAATAGATATAGAAAAGAAAATGGCACAAGAAGTA